>WLWD01000582.1_pt1 | contig 253858 bp, 234 predicted proteins | sample 6712731 | NCBI WGS metagenome assembly WLWD01 (sample SAMN12718690, study PRJNA576275) | sponge metagenome | isolation source: marine sponge | host: Mycale hentscheli | place: New Zealand: South Island, Marlborough, Capsize Point | collected 2014-11-01 | reverse complement strand
GCGCGACATACCGGTCCCCCCCATTTCCATCTCGCCAGGTTCGATACCGAGCGCCGCCATTTCCGCGTCCTCATCAGCGATCTTGCGGTCGATATAGATGCGCACCGCCTGCCATACGACGTAAGCGACCAATAGGGTGAGTGTAATTTGCAATGCCGCGCCCGCCGCCTGGCCACCGATGCCCGTCACCGCGAATGGGTTGATCCGCCACGCGGCACTGAACGAAACAACGGCCAGGACCATCAAAAGAAGGCGGCCACCACGCGCGATCGCGCCTGCTATCATTTCTCCCGCATCTTGCTGACGCCTCGTTTCCCGCTGCAGTAAGGCGTCCATACTGGGCAGCGCCGCCAACGCGGCAATCGTGAACAGTGCGGCTCCGTAGGGCACGAAATCGAAAAGCAACTCGGTCACGACCAAATAGATCCAAATCGTCAGCACGAGAACGGCATATATCCAGGGCCAGAAATCTGCGAATACCGCACGTGATTCGCCTTTTGTCGACGCGCCGGCGATATCGGCGCTGAGCGCCCGCCGTCCGGCAAGGATCGCGTACATCAACAGCAATGTCGTTGCGGTACCGACGAGAATGAGAAACAGTTCGTGGACTTCGCCGACAATACCGAGCGTCCCGAACAGCGCGCAGGTGAAATATGCGAAGGCGCCGAAGCCGACGGTGATCAGCGCCGTGCGATGCAGCGAGAGAGCATCCCCATCGGAGAACGACGGCAATCGGAGCGTCGGATAATCTGGCGCGCAAAAGGCGTGCGACAGGCCGTAAGCGAGCCGGAAGATACCGGTCGCCGTTAGATAGAAAAAGAACGCGATCCGGTCTTTCCCATCTCCATCGAAGAAGAGCAGGAAAATCACCGTCGAGACCGCCAGGAACAACACAAGCAACGCCGCGCGCACCAGGAACATCAGCCCAAGGCGGCTCGCCTTATTGCGAAGACCCGTCGGTGCCGCGCCCGACGTGAACAGCGGCGTCGCGCCGACCTTACGCCACACGATGAACTCGATCACACCAGCCGCGCCCATCGATACCGCCAGCGCCACGACAAACCAAGCCAGCCCGCCGGCCTCCCGGTCAGCGCTGAATTGCGCCCAGGCTTGTGGAAAGATCGCGGGTAGTTCGGTAACCGAACCGAAAATCGCGTGGAGTTCTTCGGCAAGCGTTCCCACGTTCCGCTGCAGCCGATATGCGAAAACGGCGGGATTGAAGGATTCCGGTTCCGTGGCTTTGCCCGCCCCCGCGCCCTGCAGTCGTTGCAGCAACAGCTCGCGCACCTCGGCGTCGGACAACCTCGACACTGTCGATTCCGCCGATGCGCCAACGAAAAACTTACCCGCTTGCGCCTCGGCAGCGTTGGGTGCGGCCAACCAGCCGCCAACGAGCCCGACAAGGAAAAATGCACAGTAGATCGACCGCAAACGCATCGTGTTCGACGTCACGTTGAAGCTCCCCAGCTCTGCTTCAGGCCGATAATATTCAGCCCTCGCGGGAGTATCCCGCCAAGGCGATCATAGCGCAAATCATGGAATCGTCGTCGCGCGTGACAACACGCCTCTGCTTCTAGTCCTGCCGGCGCCTTTGCCAGCGCCGCCACCCTTCGCGCATTTCGTACAACAAGGAACCGATGTCGTTCTCGAAGCCCCGCCAAATCGCAGCGATACGGCTGTCCGATTCTCGCGCCGCGTTGACTTCAGGCCGCACATAGCGGTGCAGCCAACGCTGAAAATCGCCCGGCTGGGCCCAGATATTGTAGGCCAGAACGGCAAGCCCCAGCGGCCAGAAAACGACGAACCCAACCACCATCAATCCCACGCTTAGGGGCGTCCAGACACCCTTGCGCCGGCGCCTGCCATTTTGACCATGCTGTTCGAAGCCGCCTGTCCGGGAATGCATCGCGCTCGCTCTCCTCAGTTCATGTCTGTTTATTAGATGATCAGTGTCCCAAGAAGTTTCAAGAAATTTGCACGTTCCCCCGCTTGAAGACACCAGCACGATCGGCCAATGTCGAGAAACATGAGCCTAGAAACGCAAATTGAAGAGAATCCCAAGCTAAAACGAGGAAAAAACGTCCTCGTCGGCATTTCCGGGATCGATGGGTCGGGGAAATCTACCTATGCGCAGGCGCTAAAGCGATCCTTGCAAGCACGCGGTCTCGCCATAGGTCTCGTCGCCTCGGACAACTTTTTTCACCCAAAACCCGTCCGCAACGCCAATCCGGATCAAATTACCGGATACTTCGATGAAAGCTTTGATTTTAGGCGTCTCGTCGACAAAGTCCTGAACCCTATCCGGCACAGTACGGCGGTAACAACGAAGCTACCGGTTTTGGATTTGGTGACGGATGAGCAATCCGAACGAATGTTCCAGTTTTCAGGCCCCGGCGTAGTGATCGTGGAGGGCGTGTTCCTGTTCAGGCGCGAACTTCAATCCCATTTCGACCTCAAAATATGGCTCGATGTCACTTTCGAAACCGCCGAGAGCCGCGTCGTCGCCCGCCCCAGGGACAGGCGGCACGGCGATGCGGACGAGATCAGGCGGCGCTACAATGAGCGATACTTCGCCGCGCAACGGCATCACATCGAAAGAGACCGGCCTGCCGAGGCTGCGGATATCGTCATAGCAAATGAATAGACGCCGTGTCGCCCGACATTGGCGCGAACCGTCTAAGACGTAATACTGGACTGCACGACACTTCTCACAATCAGGTTCCCGACATGACAACCGAAAACAAACACGCCCTTACGGGCATCAAGGTCATCGATGCCGCGACCGTCATCGCTGGACCGACGATTGGCATGCTGCTCGGCGATTTCGGCGCCGATGTGCTCAAAGTCGAACACCCCCGCGGCGACGTGCTGCGCAATACGGGCGCGCAGAAGGATGGTGTTGGGTTGTGGTTCAAGATGGCCAACCGCAACAAGCGCGCGATTACCCTGTGCCTGAGCAAGCCGAAAGGCGCGGATCTCTTCAAGGAAATGATCAAGACGACCGACGTGCTGATCGAGAACTTCCGTACAGGCACGATGGAAAAATGGGGCCTCGGCTGGGAGGAACTGCACAAGATCAATCCACGCCTGATCATGGTGCGCGTCACCGGCTTCGGCCAGACGGGACCGTATCGGGAACGTCCTGGTTTCGGCACGGTCGCCGAAGCGTTCAGCGGCTTTGCGGCGATCACCGGCGAGGCGGACGGCCCGCCAACCTTACCGAACTTCGGCCTCGCCGACGGCATCGCGGCATCCTACGGCACCTTCGCGCTGATGTTCGCGCTCTATCACCGCGACGCGCAAGGCAGCGGCAAGGGCCAGTATATCGACCTCAGCATCTACGAACCGATCTTCCAGGTGCTCGGCCCGCAACCGCTGCAATACGACCAACTCGGCATGATCCAGCAGCGCTGGGGCAACCGCTCGAAGAACAATGCACCGCGCAACACCTACCAGACCAAGGACGGCCACTGGGTCGCCATCTCAACCAACTCCCCCGCCATCGTCACCCGTGTGCTGACCCTGTGCGGTGGCGAGGAAGCCGCCAACGACCCGCGCTTTCAGACACCGCAAAGCCGGGTCGAACATATCGAGGAAGTCGACGGCATCGTCGCCGGCTGGATCCGCGACCGGAACCTGGACGTGGTCATGCAGGCTTTCGAGGAAGCCGAAGCCGCCATCGGCCCCGCCTATAACATCGCGCAGATCTTCGAAGATCCGCAGTATCAGGCACGCAACGACATCGTCGAAATTCCCGACGAAGATCTTGGCCCGATCCGCATGACCGGCGCCTTCCCTGTCCTCTCCGAAACACCTCCCCAAATCCGCCACGCCGGACCGCGCAAGGGGCAGCACAACGAAAAAATTTATCGCGATGAGATGGGACTTACGGAAGAACAAATGGCAGCGTTGAAAGAAGACGGCGTTATTTAAGCGTTACGGCCGCATCGTGTGAAAACTCTGCCCCGTCTCACGCAACGGTGCAGCGGTGTTGGCAAAATCGCACAGCAAGGTCCGCGTGTCGCGCGGGTCGACGATTTCCTCGATCCAGAAGCTTTCCGCGGAACGGAACGGGGAGCGCAGTTTGTTGAGACGCTCCTCGATCTCTTCAAGTTTCGCTTCCGGATCATCCGACGCATCGATATCAGCGCGATAGGCGGCTTCGATCCCGCCTTCCAGCGGCAGCGAGCCCCAGCGGCCCGACGGCCACGCGTAGCGGGTGCAGTAGCGGCCGCCATTCTTGTGCGCTGCACCGGCGACGCCGAAGGCGTTGCGCACAATCACCGCGCACCAGGGCGTCGTCGTCTGCCAGATGGCAGCCATCGCGCGCACGCCTTCCTTGATCGTGCCCAACTCCTCGGCTTCTTTGCCGACCTGAAAGCCCGGACAATCGACCAGATAGGTAATCGGCAGGTGAAAGGTTTCCGCCAGGTCGACAAATTTCTGCACCTTCTTGCAGGTGTCGGGCGTCCAGCAACCGCCATAGGAATAGGAATCGCTCGCCATCACCGCGACCGGCCAGCCGTCAAGCCGTGCAAATCCTGTAATCACTGAGCGACCGTACTGGCGGCCCATCTCGAAGAACGTGCCTTCGTCGACGCACGCCTCGACAATCGGACGCATCTTGTAGACCTTGCGGATATCGCGCGGGATGGCATCGATCAGCCAGTCTATCCGGCGGTTCGGGTCGTCGGTCTGCGGGCCGCGTGCCGGCAGTTCGTAAACGGATGTCGGCAGATAAGAGAGGAACTTCCGCGCGCATTCAAACGCTTCTTCTTCCGTATTGACCGCATGATCAACCGCGCCGGCCTGGAGCTGGATCTTGTAGCCACCAAGTTCGTTCTTGGTGAGCTTCTGGCCGATGCGCTCAACGACCGGCGGGCCGGCGACGAACATCGCCGATTTGTCCTTGATCATCACCGAATAATGCGAAGCGGCCAGATGTGCTGCGCCCAGCCCCGCGACGGAGCCGAGCCCCAACGCAACCCGCGGCACGGTTCCTAAATTCGCGATCACGGTTTCCCAGCCCGCCACGCCTGGAACGTTGGCGCGACCGGTCGTCTCGATCGTCTTGACCGACCCGCCGCCGCCCGAGCCTTCAACCAGACGGACCAGCGGCAAACGAAGCTCGTTCGCCATCCGCTCGCACATCTGGTGCTTTTCCTTGATCGTCGCGTCGGCCGAACCGCCGCGTACCGTAAAATCGTCGCCACCGATAACAACGGGCCGGTCGTCTATCGTGGCACGCCCAAAGACGAAGTTGGACGCCATGAAATCTTCAAGATCGTTCTTGCCGTCATACTGCGCCATGCCGGCGACTTTGCCGAGCTCATGGAACGACCCCTTATCGGCAAGCAGATCAATACGCTCCCGGATCGTGTAACGGCCACCATCCTTCTGCCGCTGAACCCGCATTTCGCCGCCCAGTTTCTCGGCAAACTGCTCGCGCCGCCTCAGCTCATCGAGTTCCGCTTGCCATGACATGGGTGACTACCTCTTGGGCTTATTCGAGCATTTTTGCAGCTTGCAGCGCGCAGAATTGCAAGATCATACACACAAACACCCTCTCCTCTGGGGAGAGGGAGGGCCCCATCGCGAAGTGATGGCAGGGTGAGGGGCAACTCTGTTATCCCCTCACCCTGCCCTCTCCCCAAGGAGAGGGTTCCCTGCGTCTCTACGCTGCTAGGTGTGCCAGTGGAACTCCTGCGGCTTACGGCCTGCTTTCGGGTGCAGGATGACGTTGACCAATGCCGGGCCGTCGAAGGCCATGGCCTCTTCCAACGCCGCCGGCAAGTCCGCCGGGTCTTCGACCAGCTTGCCGTAGCCGCCGAACGCTTCCATCATCTTGTCGTACCGCGCGCCGATGGTCAGGTATGGCGGCGGCGTTTGGTAGGGGTCATCCTCGAGTTTCTCGATGCCGCCACCAATACCGCCATTGTTCAGAACGACGATCTTGCAGTTCAATTTGAAACGGCAAGCCGTTTCCATCTCCATACCGGAGAACCCGATCGCGGAGTCACCGGACACGGAAATCACCGGCCTGTCCGGGTTCGCGACACACGCCGCGACAACGAAGCCCATGCCGATGCCCATCGTACCGTATGTACCCGCGTCCAGCCGTTCGCGCGGGCGCTTGTTCTGCAACTGAGTCCGGCCGATATCCATCGTATTGGCGCCTTCGCCGACGATGATGGCATCCTCCGGGATCCACGGCACGATATCCTTGAGCGCGCGGTAGTAGTTCGTCGGTGAGGAATTGTCGTCGAACATCGGCTGGATCATCGCCGCGTTCTCCGCAGACTTCTCTTTGATCGCCGCACGCCAGGGGGCATCTTCCGGATAGAACCACTGACGGCTTTCCAGCGCCTTGTTCAACTGACCGACGATCGCCTTGCCGTCGCCAACCAGCGGCACCTCGGTCGGTCGGTTGGTACCGATCGTTTCCGCGGCAATGTCGAGCTGAATTATCTTGACGTTTGGATTGAAACGCGGAGCCAGACCGAAATGCAGGATCCAGTTCAAACGTGCGCCCATCAGGAAGACAACGTCCGCTTCTTTCAGCACGAGGCTTCGCGCGGCACCAACCGACAGCGGATGATCGTCATCCATCACGCCCTTGCCCATCGGCGTGGCGAGGAACGGAAGCTGGGTCTTTTCGATGAAATCGCGGACTTCGTCTTCGGCACGCGACCAGGCCATGCCCTTGCCGGTAATGACAAGCGGCTTCTCGGCGCCTTCCAATAAATCAAGTGCTGCTTCGACACTTTCCGGCATCGCCTGCGTACGCGGCGGTTCCGGGATCACCGGATACTCGACAATATCGGCCTCATCAACTTCCTGGTTGATGATATCGTCCGGCATATCAAGATAGACGGCGCCAGGACGGCCATAGATCGACGTCCGTACGGCTTGTTCTACGTAATACGGGACGCGTTTGGCGTCCTCGACATTATGCGAATATTTGCAATACGGTGCGGCCAGTTCGGTCTGACGCTCTTCTTGGAACGCACCCATGCCGTTCTGATAGACCGGCGAAGCGCCACCGATGAGGATCATCGGCCAGCAGTTTTCCTTCGCGTTGGCCAACCCCGCGAAAGCGTGAATGACGCCAGGGCCAGAAACCACCAGGCACGCGCCGGGGCGACCGGTCATGTAACCGACAGCCTGTGCGGCATAGGACGCCGACTGTTCGTTGCGCATGCCGACATACTTGATGCCGACTTCCTGAGCAGCCGCCGCGATGGGCTGTACGGGGAATCCAACGATCCCGAACATGTAGTCCACGCCCTGCTTTTTGAGGTTTTGTGCCATCAACATGGCCCCTGTGACCTTACCCATCCTAATCTCCCTAATTGTTGTGAACGCCGGCACGAGATCGCGCCGACGCTGGGTAGCTGAAAATCCGTTGTCTTATGCTAAACCATCGGCCGCCATCATTCCTAGACCCTGAAGGCCATCAATTCGTCGAACCGACGGCGGGGTGCGCATCGGAAAACTAATTACGCGCGATATGACCTGTCCTCCCGGTCGAGCTGGTCAAGAAAACTGGGCCAATCCGCCACGAAACGAGAGTGGCTCACGAAGGCACGCGATTGCCTCACAGCATGATCGACCACGTCTACGGAAGGGATGGTGAGTGGTTTTCCGGTTGCCCGCGCGGCAGCCATAGCGTCTATCTGAGAGCGGCAGCATTTATCTAGAAAGAACAGCAGCTTCCATGTTTGTGCGAGCGTATCGCCCGTTACCAACAAACCCCGGCCGCGCACTAGCAGCGCGTAATTTTCCGCGATTTCGGCTGCGATTTGTTCGCGCAGGAAATCAGCCTTCGCGGTAGGATCCCAGTCATGCATGCCAATGGCGCCATGAAACATAAACGCTGTCTGTGTCATCGGTTGGAGACCACCGCGAAGCGACGCTACGACCGATCCGGCCATTGTCGCGACCTGAGCCGCCGCCGCCGCGTTGGGTTTTGCTTCGAGCGACGCCAGCACAAGTGCCAGAGCCCCGGAGTCCGGCTCCGGTAGCCCGTCCTTGACCCGCACACCGTCCCTGTCAACCGCGATCAGGTTCGATGCGCATATCTCCTCGAGCATCAACCCGCCTGGATTTACGAGGTAGATACCCGCCTGCTCCGGATCGCGCGCGGCCAACCGTGCGGTGCTGATAGGCGCCATGCCCTCCCGGGCGACGAGGCGGCAAACAGCCGCAAGCTCCAGCCGGGCGTCCGTCGTCGTCGCGGGCGGTCGAATGGAGTCGTTCCAACGAAGATCGGTCATGGCTCCCACCTCAATGGCAGTAGGACGGGTCGATACGATCGAGCAAGCGGCATTGCGATGCCCAGCGCTCCGCGACGAATGCCTTGTCCTCCGCAGCAAGACAGTCTTGGTCGGCGGCCACGGTTTCCGCTTTGCGAGGCACGATCTCCACGCCCGTAGAGAGCGCGGCCAAATGGGCCAGGGTCGCCTGCTCCAGGTCATAAAGGATCGACCAGCACTGTGACACGGTCGCCGCGCAAACCAGATAGCCATGGTTCTCCAATAGCGCAGCGTTCATCTGCCCCATATCGACGATCAGTCGTGCTCGCTCCTCTGGATTGTCGAAGATGCCTTCAAAGCTATGCGTGGCGAGAGCGTTGTGGAACCGCACGCCTTTCGGCGACACGGGCAGCATGGCATCGGGAAATGCAGAATAGGCCATGCCGGCCGCCGTGTGAGTGTGGGCGGCGCTTCCAGCATCCCGACGACCGTCATACACCGCGCCATGGATGGTGAAGGCCGGAATGTCATAATTGAAACCGACATCGAGCAGAATTTCTCCCTGCGCATCCACCTTAACAAGGGTCGATGCGGTCACCTGCTCGAAAAGGCAGGGATACGGATTCAGCAAAAATTGATCGTCGGTGCCCGGCACCCGAGCGGAAAGGTGACCAAGCACCAGGTCCGTCATCTTATGATGCGCTACGAGCCGGTAGAACGCGGCCAAATCGACGCGGACACGCCATTCTTCCGCGCTAACGCGGTCGCGAACCGATCCCCGAACGCTGTTCGCGTCTGCTGCGACCATGCTTCCCCCTATACGACGCCGGCCTCCCGTAACCGCGCGACATCATCGGCCGAAACGTCACAAAGTTCCTGCAGCAGGTCGGCGGTGTGCTCGCCCAATTGCGGCGGTGTCTGGATTTCCGCCGGCGAGTCCGACAGCTTTATCGGGCAGCCGACCGTCTTGTAAATACCGTTGCGCGGCGGGTAGTCGATATTCACGATCATCTCGCGTGCCTTCAAATGCGGGTCCTCCAAGACCTCTCCCGTATCCTGACAAGCGCCGCTCGGCACACCCGCCTCACCCAAGATGCGCATCACATCGTGCTTGGTGTGTTGCTTGGTCCAGGCTTCGATAATGCCGTTCAATTCCTCACGGTTTTCCCAGCGCGCCGCATGGGTTGAGAACTTCGGATCATCCGTCAGGGCCGACCGGCCGATCGCACCCGAGAACGCGGCCCACATCTGCTGTTGCGCAAAGATGTAGACATAATCGTTTGGGCCGCCCGGCTTGCAGGCGTAGGTCGAGCCCGGCACGTTATCCCCGAGTTGGTTACCGGCACGCATCTTCGGCGTGTTAAAGCGTTGGTGGTCGCGCAAGGCCACGCGCATAATATTGACCACCGAATCCTGCATCGACACTTCGACGTGCTGCCCCTTCCCGGTTGCATGGCGCTGCTGCAATGCGGCCAGGATGCCGATCGCCAGATGCATGCCGGTGCCTGAATCACCGATGGCCGGCCAGACATATGTCGGCGGGTTCTCGGGAAAACCGGTCACGCTCATCGCACCGCCCATGGCCTGCGCAATCGGCTCAAAACTCTTGAAGTCGCTGTAGGGTCCGTAAGTCCCGAAGCCCTTTACGGTCGAATAGATCAGCCGTGGATTGATCTCTTTGAGCACGTCATAGCCGAGGCCCATGCGATCGAGCGCGCCCGGCGAGAAATTCTCGACGAGAACATCCGACTCGGCGATCAATTTTTTGAACAACGCCTTGCCCTCGTCCGTCTTCAGATTGAGGGTGAGGCTGCGTTTGTTCGCGTTGAGCACCAGGAAAAACAGGCTGTCGCTGTCCTGATCGCGCTGCACGACACGGGCGATATCGCCCCCCTTCGGATTTTCCAGCTTGATCACGTCCGCGCCGAGAAAGGCCATAATCTGCGTGCACGCAGGACCGGCCTGATTATGAGTCATATCGATAACGCGGACACCCGCCAAGGCCTTGCTCATGCCTGCTCTCCTTGAAAGCTGTTGGATCGGACGCGCCAATCACACGGCACGACAAGCGGACAGCCTAGCATCGCCGGCAAAACGCTCAAAGTGATCGTCTGCAAAATTTCGGAAACAGAACCGCCGAAGAACGTTAGCCTAGTCGGCCTCTTAGCAGCCCTTCCAGGTATGCGCCGTACCCGCTTTTTGCGAAACGCGCGATCTGAGCTTCCAACATCGTCTCGTCAATGAAGCCCTGCGCAAACGCAATTTCTTCGAGGCAAGCGAGCTTCAATCCCTGTCGTCTTTCGATGGTGCAAACAAAATTTCCCGCCTCCAACAAAGACTCGTGCGTACCCGTATCGAGCCACGCATAACCACGGCCGAGCCTTCGCACACTCAGTTGATCCTTGTCCAAATAGAGCCGATTGACGTCGGTGATTTCCAGCTCTCCTCGCGCCGATGGCGTAAGCGATTTGGCAAAGTCGACGACCTGATTGTCATAGAAGTACAAGCCGGTGACCGCCCAGTTCGACGATGGATTCGTCGGTTTTTCGACGATTTCCGTCGCCCGCTCGCCATCGAAAGACACGCTTCCATACCGTTCGGGGTCGGATACCCAGTACGCGAACACAACGGCCCCCTCTTTGAGGTTGGCTGCCCGGTCCAAATGTTTTGGCAGGTCGGCACCGTAAAAAATGTTATCGCCGAGCGCCAACGCACAATGGTCGTTGTCGATAAAGGACTCCCCTACGATGAATGCCTCAGCCAGACCGCCCGGCCGTTCCTGCACGGCATACTGCAAGTTAACGCCCCACTGGGCACCATCGCCGAGCAAGCGCTCGAACATCCCGATATCGTGCGGCGTGGTGATCACCAGTATATCGCGAATACCCGACAGCATCAGAACCGACAGCGGATAATAGATCATCGGCTTGTCGTATACGGGCAGCAATTGTTTGCACACGGGGATTGTCGCCGGGAATAAACGGGTTCCGGAGCCACCGGCTAAAATCAGTCCCTTCATATCACCGCCTTTTCTAATGATTGGCTTGAACTTCGTTCAGGATATCCCGAACAGCGTGTCGCCAGGGACGAATGGTTACGCCAAACGTTTCTGAAATCTCGGATGTGTTCAACACCGAATAAGAAAGCCGGCGCGCCGGAGTTGGGTACTCCGAGGTTGGTATCGGGTTTATCCGTGGCCGCCGCGACAGGAAACCCAGCGCTTGCGCGTCTCTCCCAAGCGCCATCAGTTCGACGCCTTCCGGCAGCGCAGCCCGTTGCAGTGCCGTGCCGACCTGTCCGTTCTCACCGGTAACGAGAAGTTTCATGCGCAATTGACGCTACTGCATGGCATCCCGTAACCCCAAGCGCTCACCGGCGTAAGACGTTCCGCGGACCTGCTGCCACCAGCGCTCGTTCTGAAGATACCATTCGACCGTTTTCCGCAGCCCGCTTTCAAACGTGACACTCGGCGTCCAGTCCAGTTCCGCTTCGATGCGCCGCGCATCGATCGCATAGCGGAAATCGTGGCCCGGCCTGTCGGCGACGAATTCAATCGCATTTTCATATTTCCCACCATCGGTTAGCGGCTTCAGATCATCGAGGATACTGCAAATCGCCAACACGATGCTGTGGTTGGTTCGCTCGCTGTTGCCGCCGATATTGTAACTGCGGCCGATTTCGCCACGACCCAGAACGATGCAAAGCGCGGCAGCATGATCGTCCACGTACAACCAGTCGCGGATGTTCTCACCCTTGCCGTAAACGGGCAGTTTCTGCCCTGTAACAGCATTGGTGATCATCAAGGGGATCAGCTTTTCCGGGAACTGCCAGGGACCGTAATTGTTGGAGCAGTTGCTTGTGACGACCGGCAGTCCATAGGTGTGGTGCCATGCGTTGACGAGGTGATCCGACGCCGCCTTGCTCGCAGAATAGGGCGACCGAGGGTCGTAGGCTGTGGTTTCCGCGACGGCATCGTCGCCCAGGCGAAGCGATCCGAAGATTTCATCCGTCGAGACGTGGTGGAAGCGGAATGCGGCCTCGTCACCGTTCAGCCGTTCCCGCCAGTACCGGGTCGCCTCCTCCAACAGGACATACGTCCCGTTGATATTCGTCTGGATGAACGCCGCGGGAGAGTCGATTGAGCGGTCGACATGCGATTCAGCGGCAAGGTGCAGAACCGCGTCGGGCCGATGGGTCTCGAATACGCGCCGCACGGCGGGACGATCGCAGATATCGACCTTCTCGAAAACGTATCGCGGACTGCGGGGCACCTCTTCCAAGGCGAGCGGATTGGCGGCGTAGGTCTCGCAATCGAGGTTGACGATTTTGGCGCCAGTTTGCCGAAATAAATACCGGGTAACTGCCGTCCCGATGAAACCGAGTCCACCGGTAACGAGCAGCGTTTTATCGTCAACTAAAAACGGCATATGAAACGCTCGACGCCAGTTAATCTAACCTGAATCAACAACAAGATAATCCCTGTATTGAAACTAAAGGGTTAAATTTGCATCGGCAAACAACAGCATTTCTTTACCCCTATAAGATACGATGGGCTCTGCTAGCGAAACGGGCCAATCTATATTGAGCATCGTATCGAACCACAGTATTCCCGCTCAGCGTCTGACGCATAAATGTGCCAGCAAATGCAGACGCGGATGCCAAAGTTGAATCTAAGCTGTAATCGATGCGGACGCGCGGCGACCCACCGGGATCGAAATTAACCCTGGACACAGGCGTCGGCAGCGATAAACTCTTTATGGGGAAGTTATATGGGAAATGCAGGGTACTGACGATTGAATGTTATGTTCAATAGGAGCAGGGAATGCATCTCTCAAGGTTTTTTGCCGCCGCACCCGCAACGCTGGCTCTACTGTTCGTAGCCACACAGGCCAACGCTGCCCTCATCAATTATCAAGTCAATGGCACAATCTCGGGAACGAGCGCGGCCGTCACAGAAATAGGCGTGGGTGATCCGTTTAGCGTTAACCTCATCATCGACACCACAAACGCAGACATATTGCCTGCTGCAACGCTTGGCGCATATTTCGGCTCTGTCACGGAATTCAGTTTTTCGGTCGGCGCGTTCTCCGGCGGTTCGAACCAGCCCAACGGCATCACATTCGTAAAGAACGGTGATTCCGGTGTCGACGGTCTGAATTTCGTGCTGTTTCCCACATTCGGGGATACGCCGGATGGGCTTCCGTTTGGGCCCATCGAACTGCTCCTGGAGGACGCCGATCTCGCTCTGCTGGCCAGCGATAACTTGGAAGACGCCCTAGCGGCCGACTCGAACATTTTCCAGGACCTTCGAACAGCTGAGTTTGCATTGGGCCTTGCCGGCGAGGGCGGCTTTCCCGAGTTGGTGGCTGGTACTATCGAAGCGGCGGGGATTGACGATCAACCGATTCCGATTCCGGGACCTGCAACGCTGGGCCTCTTTGCGGTCGGCGTCGTCGGGCTTGGATTCATTGGCCGCCGCCGCAAGCGTCACGATTAGCCAAGGCTAAAAAGGCCTCGCCATCGAACCGATGGGTTGCGCCCGCCACGTTCCTGAAATCGGCCGCATCTAGCTGAGAGATCTATCCGCCACACCCGGTCTCCCGGGCCGTGTGATGCAGTCTGCCCTCGGCGCCCACGTCACGCTTCGGGGTAGGCGCCAAGCAGCACTTTGCCCATGTACTCACGCGCATCAATGGGAGAATAAGGCTGCATGAACGGTCCCGCTCTCACGTCCCGATACAAACGGGATAACGGGTTGCGCGCCATAAAACCGCCGCCGCCACTCAAATCCATTGCCTGGCTCACAATGTCGATGGCGTGCCGGTTTACGACCCATTTCGCACTTTGATAATCCTTCATCAATTCATGGCCTTGCTCATAGGTCGCCACAGCGCCGCCCCTGGTTGCGGCCATGAAATCGTCCAGCTGCGTGCCGTGCCGTGCCAGGATGCTTTGCGACGTCGCCAGCAAGATCTCCATTTCGGCCAGCGCGTGGGGCACGCCGGATCGCGCGGCAGCGCCCTCAGCCTTCATCTGCCCCTCGAGCGCATAGTGAAACGCGGTTTCGGCAATGCCCAGGAAGGCGCCGACCAGTGGTACATTCGCCAAGGTGCGATTGACTAGAACGGCTGTGCTCCACTGTCCCCAAGGGCCGATCTTGCGCAACGCATCGTGGGGCGCCAGGGCGTTTTCGAACTTTACGGACTGGCTACCCGACGCGCGCATGCCCAACGCATCCCAATCGCCTTGCTGCTGGACTCCTTCCGTGCTCATGGGAATGAGAACATTGGCGATATGGTCGCCTTCCGCGTCGCGCATCCGGACATTGGTCGCAACATGGGTTGCCAAAGGCGACATTGTGACGAAGTTCTTCATGCCATTCAGCCGCCAGCCCTCCTCGGTCCAAACCGCTTCTGTCAGCGGATGAAGATTGTCCGTGCCCCGCTCCGTGGTCGTGGAACAGATCAGCATCTCCTCTTTCGCCACCGCTTCGAGGATCGCTTTCGCCCGGACGTACGGCGGGGAACCCGCTTCGCTGGCGCGATACAGGGCGGCCAACCCGCGCGTCGCCGAAAGATGCATGCTGATCGCAATCGCAGCCGACCCATCGCCCTTGGCCAGCGTCGCAATGGTCAACACCCAGTCGTGCATGGAGCGCAGACCCATGCCGCCAAGCTCTTCCGGCACGAACGCCGCCGCGACGCCAGAGCGCTGCATGTCCGTGTAGTTTTGAGCGCAAATCTCATTCGCCCGGTCCGCCGCATCGGCACGGGCCCGGAATGGTTCAATGAGGTCGTTTGCCGCGGCGATGACGCGTTCGCCGGCCGGGGTCGTTGGGACAATGTGGTAGCTCATGGTGGGGTCGTTCTTCCTTGCAACGCAGGCGACACTATATCTACGCTTCGAGGCCGAAAACAGTACCCCTCTACCCAAACATAATTGTCTTTTGGGTCAACAAAACGAATAGAGTCGCTGAGCAGTGTGCAGCTGCGGCATTTCGCCATTCGCGGTTTCCCGGAGCCGAAACGCACACCATATATTAGAGGCAGAAGGAGGAACGGCACATGCTTGAACAAGGAAGTGAAACTGTCCTCACCGCGGCGCCGGGACACCGTCCCCCGGAGAATATGAATGACCGCATCGCCTATGGCTTCGTCAAGACGTTACGCTTTTTTGCCGACCGGTTTTTCGCGAAACGCTATGGCCACCGCGCCGTGGTGCTGGAGACTGTCGCGGCTGTTCCCGGGATGGTCGGTGGGCTGTTGCAGCATTTGAAGTCGCTGCGGCACATCCGCGACGATAACGGACTGATCCGGGAGTTGCTGGACGAAGCAGAAAACGAGCGCATGCACCTGATGACCTTTGTGCAAATCGCGCAGCCGACCCTACCGGAACGCCTGTTGGTCATGTTCGTGCAGGCGGTTTTTTATAATTTCTATTTCTTCCTCTACCTCTTTGCGCCCAAGACCGCACATCGTGTCGTCGGTTATTTCGAAGAGGAAGCGGTGCGGAGCTATACCGATTACCTTGCCGAAATCGATACCGGTCGGCACGAAAATGTCGCGGCGCCGCAACTCGCCATCGACTATTGGAATCTGCCGGACGGAGCGACCTTGCGCGACGTGGTCATCGCCGTTCGGGACGATGAAGCTGGCCATCGTGACAAGAACCACACTTTCGCCGACGCAATGCGCCGCGGCGGCCCATCGCAGCCGGCACAGGCCGCCGGTTAGGGCTTTTTAACGAGCCGGCACTCATTCGCGCTATAGGGCTGAACGGACTCGCGCCTACTCGACGGAGCGCAACCGCATAACTATGGTTCGGCGTAACAAGATAAGGAATTTGCGCCGATGTACGTCATTACCGTTGTATTCAAGGTCCGCACGGATCATGCCGATGCATTTCGCACAGCGATGCATGAAAACGCGCGCCAATCCTTGGAAAGCGAGCCCGGGTGCCATCAGTTCGACGTCGCCTATGCGCCGGACGACAACACGACGTGCTTCCTCTATGAACTCTACACCGACAAAGCAGCCTTCCAGGCGCATCTGGATGCGGCGCACTTCAAGAGCTTCGATGCCAAGGTGGCGCCTTGGCTCGAATCGAAATCCGTGCAGGCCTATGAGCGGGCATGGCCGACGGATTGAAGTAGCGGTTTAAGAGCTCGGCTTGCGCAGCAGGAAGACGAAGGGAACGCCTGCCATTGCAACGGCGACGAGGAATGTGAAGGCGTTGAGGTAGGCGATGGTTTCCGCCTGTGCCACGACGAGGTTGCGCAGCGATTCCAAGCCAGTCATGGAATCCAGCCCCCAGAATGCGCTCGACCGGGACAGCCGTAGCGACTCGCTGAACGGGTGGATATGGTCGCGCAGTTCGCTGTAATTGACCTGGGACGACCGCACCAGAATAGCGACGATGACCGAGGTCCCGAGGCTGGCGCCGATCGCCCGAACCAGCGCGAACAGCGCCGCGCCTTCGGTTCGCAGGTCGGGCAGCAGTGTCGAAAACGCCACCGTCGTCAAAGTCACCCACATCACCCCCATACCGAAGCCGCTGACGAGCGTCACCCAGATTATATCGACCGCTGAGACATCGGCCGTCCAATAGGTCATCCAGATATTGCTGACGCCGACACACGCCAGACCGAGCAGGATCAGGAACTTGGCCGGCACACGGTCGGCCAGCACACCCCCCATCATCATCGCCAGCATCGTGCCGATACCGCGCACCGACACCATCCAGCCGGCCGCCAGCACCGGGTAATCCTGCACGTTCTGCAGGAACAGCGGCAGGATGAACAGGCTAGAGAACACGGCGATGCCAAAGACGAAGATCAGACACAGGCCGACGACGAAATTCCGATCCTTGAAAATGGCGAGATTGACGTAGGGGTCGTCGTCGGTCAGGCAATGCACGATGAAGATATAAAACGCCAGTACCGCAAGCACCGCCTCGACCACGATCTCCGGCGACTCGAACCAATCCTGGCGTTCGCCGCGGTCGAGCATCAACTGAAGGGCAACAACACCGAGGATAAGCGAAACAACACCGATCCAGTCGAGCCGTTGTTGCCCCTTCTCGGCCTCCGGCAGCGTCAGGTAAACACCAACGAAAGCGAGTACGCCCATCGGGACGTTCATGAAGAAGAGATACCGCCAGTCGTACCATTCGGTCAGCAACGCGCCCAGGGTTGGCCCGATTACGGGTCCCAGAATCATCCCCATAGACCAGATGCTCATGGCGAAGCCGTGCCGGCGGCGCGGGTAGGAATCGAGCATGATCGCCTGTGAGACGGGCATCAGCGGCGCACTGACGAAGCCCTGTATCGCGCGCAAGACGACCAGTTCCTCCAACCCCGTCGCCCAACCGCACAGCAGCGAGGTGATGGTAAATCCGACAATCGAGGCCAGGAACAACTGGCGGCGGCCGATCCGCATACTGATCCAACCGGTCAGCACGGTGCCGACGGCGCTCGCCACCACGAAGGCGGTGATAATCCAGCCGACCTGGTCCGGACCCGCCGAGAGGTTGCCCTGCATATTCGGCAACGCCACATACGCCGTACTCATATTGAGGGCATGCAGCAGCGACGCCATCAACACCGGAACCGTGATAATAACCAGTTCCGCCGTCGAAAATGGCCCCTGCGCCGATTTGCTGATGATCCGCAAGCGTAGTCCTCAAGGTCGAACGGAAACGCCGCGGTGCGGCGGCTGGGCCGGTCGAATACTCGGTAAAGCCGGCACGATATCCGGCGCCGGCCGACGGTACCGAATTTTACGCTGCAGTGCAAAAATATCCGATGTCGTTGGCGTAGATGTGATGGTGAGCCTCTTCCCTTTTGCGCCGGACTGAACCAGATTGAGGATGACGCATTAGTAGCAGCCAGGATTGGGCATGATGCGAACGTTCGAACCGAAGGTTCTCGGCAGGCGTGGTTTCCTTGCAGGGCTTGCGGGCGCCGGTGCAGCGGCGAACATGCCAACGGCGTCGCTCGCGGCGGCGGCCATCCCTTTGATCACGCGAGCCATCCCGGCATCCGGCGAAGCCATCCCGATCATCGGCATGGGAACCTGGATCACCATGAATGTCGGCAACGACCCGGCCTTGCGGGCAGACCGCCTGAAGGTAGTTCAGGCCTTCTTCGATGAAGGCGGCGGTATGATCGACTCCTCGCCGATGTACGGTTCGTCCGAAGCGGTAATCGGCGACAGCCTGTCAAAAATTGCCAACAGCCGGGGGCTGTTCTCGGCCACCAAGGTCTGGACTCTGTCGCAATGGATGGGCGTGCGGCAGATGAACAATTCGTTCGACCTTTGGGGTCTGAAGCGTTTCGACCTGATGCAGATCCATAATCTGGTCGACTGGGAGGCGCATCTGGAAACGCTGCTGGAATGGAAAAAGGAAGGCCTCGTCCGCTATATCGGTATCACGACCTCGCATGGGCGCCGGCATGACGACTTGGCGGACATCATGCGCAAGCAGCCGATCGACTTCGTGCAGCTCACCTACAACATGCTCGACCTCGAGGCGGAGGACCGTCTACTGCCGTTGGCGAAGGAGCGCGGCATCGCCGTCATCGTCAATCGCCCCTTCCAGCGCGGCGGTTTGTTCGACCGGTTCGACAGCGCCCCCCTGCCCGACTGGGCCGGCGCAATCGACTGCAGCAACTGGGCGCAGCTCTTCCTGAAGTTCGTCGTCTCGCACCCGGCTGTCACCTGCGCCATTCCAGCGACCAGCCGGGTCGACCACCTGCGTCAGAACATGGCGGCCGGACGGGGCCGCCTGCCCGACGCGGAGATGCGCGCGCAGATGATCCGCTATATCGAAACGCTGTGATCCCCTTTTCACGGGACGTTTTCCTCGACCTCGTCGCGCAATACAACGCGCTGCTCTGGCCCGCTCAGATCGCGGCGCTCCTGCTCGGCCTTGTTGTCTTGTATTTCAGCATCCGCACGCACGACGGCAACAGCCGCTTTCCTGTCCTTATTGTTGCCGTGAGCTGGCTTGCGGTCGGGATCGGCTATTTCGCACTGCATTTCTCGACCCTGAATTGGGCGGCCTGGCTGTCGGCCGCGCTGTTCGTCACGCAGGCACTGCTATTGGTCTGGACCGGCGTCATTCGTAGCGGGTTTCGCCTGCACTATGACAATGATATCGCGAGCCAGATCGGCGTAGCGCTGCTCGCGTTCGCCATCGCCGGCTATCCCCTACTCGGACTCGCGACGGGAACGGGAACGGCCGCACTACCGATTGTCGGCATCGATCCTGGCCCGACGGTCCTCCTGACCTGGGGCTTTCTGCTGTTATCAACCACGCCCGCACCGCTCGTTCTGGCCGTCATCCCGTTTATCGCGGCTTGCGTCGGTGCAGCAGCCGGTTGGCTCATCGACCTGCCCGCCGATCTGGTCCTGCCACCCGCCGCTGTCGCTGGACTGTGGCTCATTCTCGCCAAGCGGCGGCGTTATCGGGGGGCGGCTAAATAGGAGTCAGGCATTGCCAGCGGGCCGCTTAAGGTCCGCAGGAACTGCTCAAGCTGCCGTATCTCTCTTTCTGTAAGATTCAGCGGCAGCAATTCCGATTGGCCGACGGCCGACGCGGGCGCGTTGCTGTAATGCTCGAGTACCGCGCCCAAGGTCGCAAACCGGCCGTCATGCATATAGGGCGCCGTGTCCGCCACGTTGCGCAGGGTCGGCGACTTGAAGGCGCCGACAAGCCCCGGCCCCTCGGTCTTGGCGAACAGCAACTCGCCACACCCCCTCAACCCGGCGTCACTGAAACGACCCGTGCAGTTGAATTCGTCCGCAAAAACGGTTCGAACACCGCCGGCGCGACCTGTATCTGGCTCCTCTCCCTCAACGGCAGGAAGCCCCGTATTGTGAAACTCATTGTTGGTGAGGAGCGGACCGTTATGGCACTGCGTGCAATTACCCTGGCCAATGAACAACCGCAGGCCCGCTATTTCATCCGGCAACAGGTCTTCAGATGCCGAAGCGTCCTTGTTCAAAACACCTGCAACATAGCGGTCGAAGCGAGACGGCCCTGGAAGGATACGCCGCTCGAACGCGGCAATCGCCTTGCCGATATTCGCATACACGCGCGAGACCGCATCCCTCCTGACTGCCTGCATATTGTCCCATGCGTCATCGCCCGGCATGGCACGATCCGGCAGCCGGGACACATCGAGTCTCGCGGCGCCGAATATTTCCTCGTAGGCCACGCGATAGCTCGGGTCGGTCAGGATCAGTTTCACATACTGCGTTCGCGTGCCGCCATGCTCGACCGCCGCTTCCAGCGGGCCGAGCGCCTGTGACCACTGACTGTCCTTACGGCCATCCCAAAAGAACCATGGGCTGTAAGCCACACCGACGAGGGTTGGAGAATGGCGTGCCGCAACGCCGACACCCTCGGCCAGTGCGCGTCCGTCCGTAAAGGCGCGGTCCGGCTGATGGCATGTCGCGCAGGAAACGGCGCTGTTCGAGCTCAGCCTTGTGTCGAAGAACAGTTTGTGCCCCAACGCGATGGCGCGTGGGTCGTCGGCGTACCTGTTCGATGGATCGGACGGCAGCGCCTTGAGACTGCCAATCCACAGCGACCGCAGCGTCGTCTTCTCGTCCGTCGTCCATTCCTGCGCCGCCGCACCGCCGGACACGAAAACCGCAACCGCGAGAACGATCAAACGCATAATGCCGTTACTTGAGAACCAGATTGAAGGTGACGCTGTCCTTGTGGTGGCCGCTATCGATGTCGAATTTGACCTCCCACCAGCCATTCATGCTGAAGCGCATGCCTTCGACGAGATACTTGCCGTCACCGAGCGCTTCGGTGACGCGCGGTTTGGTCGGCAATCCGTGTCCGTGCTGCGGCATGCCGCCATCGATCACGATCTTGGCGCCATCGATTGGCTTACCGTCCTTGCTACGAACGCGCAGAACCCAGCTATGCATCTTGTTGATCGCGACGGGGTCGAGCCGGCTGGCGATATCGACGCTGAACATCCCGTGATCGGTGAAGCGCCGCGACCCGGTATCCAGATTATGCGGCACTTCACCAGTATAGGCCTGCATCTTCTTGTCATGACCGGACATGCCGTGGCCCTTTTGCGGGGTATCCGACACGCCGTGATTGTGCTTCATCTTGTCCGCCGCGGACGCCGGCGCGAGCGCAAACGCGATGGCAAGGAATAGAACGGTTGGGAACATCTTCATGAAATTACTCACTTCTCGATCTCACCATGGCGACACTCGATCACAATTCCGACATTCGGATACATCGGAGCGAGCGCCGACCTTAAGCTAGTCCGTAGATATCGAATTTAAGGGAGGATCGTATGATGACCAAGACACTGCGGCTTTACGCCACGGCGACGCTGCTGATCGCCGGCCTGTTTTTCATTGTGCCGGCTCAGGCGCAAAACGCGCCGAAGCGCGCGATTACGAAGATCGCAGGCGACCTTTATCGCTTCCAGAACAACTTCCATTTCTCGGTCTTCCTGGTCACGCCGGACGGCGTCATCGTCACCGATCCGATCAACGCCGACGCCGCTACATGGCTCAAGGCGGAAATCAAGACACGCTTCAACAAGCCGATCCGCTACTTGATCCTGAGCCACGACCACAGCGACCATAGCGCCGGCGGCGAAGTGTTTGCCGACACCGCAACGGTGATCGCGCACGAAAACGCCAAGGCCACAATCGTCGGCGAGAGCCGCCCCACCGCGGTACCCGACCTCACCTTCTCCGACACGATGACCGTGTCGCTCGGCGGCAAACAGGTGGAGTTGACCTATGTCGGGGCGAGCCATTCGGACAATCTGATCGTCATGAACTTCCCGGCCGAACGCACGTTGTTTGCGGTCGACATCGTGAGCGTCCGGCGTGTCGCTTATAAGACGCTCAGCGACTCCTACTTTCCGGGATGGATCCATGCACTGAAGAAGATGGAAGCCATCGATTTCGACATACTCGCTCCGGGGCACGGCCCTCTTGGCGCGAAGGCGGACATCGCTGCGAACCGCGGTTATATGAGCGGATTGTATAGCGGTGTCTTGAACGGTCTTCGCAAAGGCGAAACCCTGGAGAGCCTAAAATCGAACCTAACGTTGGACGAATACAAAGGATGGGGCCGTTACAAGGAGTGGCGTCCCCTCAATATAGAAGGCGTCTACAATCGCATTCAGCTGCAGCGCCGCGCGCGTTAACGCCTTACGCCGACAATGGAGTCCGGTGAGCGGTAGCCTCCGGTGATGTGGGTATCGATCCAGGACGGATCGTCATCCCGCGGCAGGACGAGGCAGGGCTTGCCCTTGCAGCTCAGCCGGTACAGCAACCGCGCATCTTCCGCCTTGTTGACGCCGATTTTGATCGGCGGCGAGGTGTGCAAGGACATGTAGTTATTCCAGAGGGTGACGTCGCCCGGCGTATGCTGGTGGTCGTAGCGGAATTGCGGCTGCAGGACGTGTTTCTCCAAACCGTCCAGAAATTCTCGGGATTCGTCGGCTGTCATGCCATCCACTTCGATCGGGGGACGGACGCCCGGCCGGGAAGCCCAAACCGGACTGTGCAGCGACTTGACGCTCGAGCGCGGGTTCGTGCGCACGAGCGGCGCAAGAAAGCCTTCATCCTCCGCGTTCAAACGTCGGCGAAGCTGAACCGTTTCGAGCTTCGCCTGTTCTGCCGCCGGCAACGCGGCAAACGCGGCCGCGGTATCCGCGAAGGCGGTTTCGCCGTTCAGCGGCAGGCGTTTGCGACGCGCCATGAGCTCGTCGTCGGACCCGGGAAAGTAGGGCTCCGGTCCAGAGGCGGCCGGTGGCGCGATCCATTGCCCGTTCGGCGCGTCCCGCGCCACCGGCACGTGATGGACGAGGAACATCGACACATAGAGGGGCAGCGGCTCGTATTCGATGTCGGTGTGCCACGTGCCGCCATCCTTCAGCCGGAACTCTTTACGGTCGTCCTGACCGAGCAGATTGGTCGCAACCAGTACTGCCGGCGACTCGTGCGGGAGGCACGCGACTTGACCGGGCAGGATGGTGTCGGCTGCGGCGGCCCGCCGGTCCGCGTAGGGCAGGTACTCGATCGCGCCGTCGCTCGCACCGTCCTGCTGGGCGGGTTTTCCGCCGCGCAAGAAATTCGACGGATGCGCGACCGGCGCACCCCAATGGTTCGCGAACCGTTCGAAGGATGCGAGCGAGAAACGATCGAGATCCTGCCCCACAATGGTCAGCAGCCGGCAGTGGCTCAGCGTGTCCATCAGAAGCTCCACCTGCGCCGGACGAAGCGGGACGTTGAGGTCGATGCCCGACACGCGCGCGCCCATGCTGCCGGCCGAGAGCGGCCGTTCGACCGAAACCGCGTCGCCGAACAGCGCCGCGAAGCGATCTTCCAAATTTACTGGTAAAGCATTGGCTGAGGGTTCTTGCATGCCGGTCGCTCTTTGGCTGGGAAAGCTTCAGTCTAGCCGCGATGCGGCCGGCGTTCCAAGCGGTTCCTACCCGCCCCCTTGCGGCGTACGATTTTTAACTCGTAGCGGCGCAATGCACCGACGCTATCCGAAAATACCCGGCCTACTCCGCGGGCGCGTGCATCTCGTCGAGAGCGGCGGCGAAGGCATCGATCGTCTGGGCGATGTCTTCGTCGGTGTGCGCCAGCGAGATATAGAACTTGCTGTCGCCTTTGAAGATACCGCGCGACCGGATCAGGCAGTTGAACTGCAACACCTTCTCGCGGTCGCCACTCACCATGGTCCGGTAGTCGCGCACCTCGCCGTCAGTGAAAAAGACATCGAACAGCGGCGGCTCGCCAACCACCTTGGCGTGGGTACCGGTTTTGGCGAACAGCTCCGTCAGCCCATCCATCAAGGCCTGCCCGTTGGCGTGGATCTTTTCATACGCACCCGGCTGCTTCAGCACATTCAACGTCGCGAGCCCGGCGGCCGCGGCGACGGGATTGCCACTCAAGGTGCCAATCTGGGTCATGTACTCGTCTTCGGCGACCTTCGCCTTGTCGAAATGCTGCATATATTCCTCACGCCCCGCGATAGCCGACAGCGGGAAGCCGCCGCCGATCACCTTGCCCAAGGCGCAGAGATCGGTCACGACGCCGTAATATTCCTGCGCCCCGCCATAGGCGAGCCGGAACCCGGTCACCACCTCGTCGAAGATCAAGGCGATGCCGCATTCCGTGGTGACCTCGCGCAGCGCTTCCAGGAAGCCCGGTTGCGGTTTGATCAGACGCTGGAACGGCTCGACGATGACCGCCGCCAGTTCGTCCTTGTGCTCGCGGATCAGGCTGACCGCGGTGTCCGCATCGTTAAACGGCGCGATCAGCATTTCGTCGCGGACCCGCTGCGGGATGCCCGGCGTGTCCGGCGTCGCCTGCGGGAAGTTCCCAGGCCGCGCCGGCGCCATGCTCATCAGCGCGTAATCGCTCATGCCGTGGAAGCCGCCTTCGAATTTCAGGATCCTGTCACGCTTGTGATGCGCGCGGGCGACGCGCATCGCGTAGAAGGTCGCCTCCGATCCGCTACTCAGAAAACGCAGCTTGTCGGCGCAGGCCATCGCGTCGACAATTTCCTCGGCCAGCAGAATGCCGTGCTCGTTGTTGGCGAAGAAGGTCGTGCCTTTCGGGATCTGCGCCTCGACGGCCGCCAGTACGTCCGGATGCCCATGCCCGATCAGCATCGGTCCCGAACCCAGCAGGTAGTCGACATATTCGTTGCCGCTGGCGTCCCAGATATGTCCGGCTTGTCCTTCGCTGATCACGAAATCGAATCCCAGGTTGCCGAACCCGCCGGCCGGCAGAACAGCCCGTGCCTTTTCCATCAGGGCAATTTCCGCTTCGCTTTGCTTCTTCATCTCAATCCCTCGCCTCTCGTGGCATTCGCCGCATACGCGTTACAGAGGAACCCTAGCAGAGGTAATTCGACGATGCTATGCGAGATCGGAGAGCAGAGCGGCCCCGCACCCTCCAACGTTGTTGCCCCCAGTCAAACCCACCCATAAGATTGGGAATGATGCGCCAGCACCTTAGCGTCTTTCGGAGCAAGGCCCCGCGATTGGGTATCGTGGCGGCGCTTGTCGCGATTGGCGGGTGCCTCACCTGGTTCGAACCGCAGACGATCCTGCTGCTGCGCGAATGGGTCTGGGACGAGATGGTCCGGGCGAAGCCGCGCGCCTATGACTCCGATTTGAAGGTCCGCATAGTCGATATCGACGAGGCAAGCCTTGCTGCGCACGGGCAATGGCCCTGGCCGCGCGCGCGGATCGCCCGGCTGATCGACGCCTTGGACGGCTATGGCGTCCGCGCGATCGCATTCGACGTTATTTTCGCGGAACCGGACCGAACCACCTTGCGCCGCGTTTTCGAAGGGCTGCAACGCGACGTGCCGGGGTATCAACCACCGCTGGACGCCCGAACGCTTTCCGCGCAGCCAGATAACGATGAGATTCTAGCGGCGGCCATGACCAAAGTTCCCGTCGTCCTCGGCCTAAGTGTCGAAGATGAGGCATTGCCGGACGGCGGCCGCAAGTTGGAGAGTCTGCCCCGTATCAAATTCGAGCGGCGCAAGGATCAGCGATACCTGTCCAAATTTCCCAGTGCGGTTTCTGCCCTACCCGCGCTGCAAAAACAGGCGGCAGCAAACGCATCGATCGACCCCAGGGTCGACGCGGACGGCATTACCCGCCGAGCGCCGCTGCTCTTCAAGATCGGCAAGCGGACCGTGCCCGCTCTATCCCTCGCCCTCGTCCACGTTGCGACGGGCGAAAAGATCAGGGCATCGACCCGGCGACCTGGCTTTAAATCGATCATCGTCGGGCAGACCGAGATTCCAACGGACCGGCACGGCCAGATGCGCCTCTATGACGGCGGTACGAACCCAGCGCGGTATGTTTCCGCGGCCGACGTCCTATCCGGCTCTGCTCCCAAGGCGCAGCTTAAAGATGCCCTGATCATCGTCGGTACTGGCGCCGAAGGACTCAATGATTTACGCCTCACGCCGCTCGACCGATGGGTGCCGGGGATGGAGACGCACGCGCAGTTCGTCGAGCAAATTCTCTCCGGCTCGTTTCTCGACCGACCGGAATGGGGACCCACCGCCGAGCTGACGGCAGTCCTAGCCGTGGGCGTTCTGCTATTGGCAGCGGTGTATTTCAATTGGACCCGGATTCCGCCTTGGGCCATCACCGCTGTCGTTTCGTTGGGCTTGCTGGCCGCCGCTTGGGTCGCGTTTTCGGAATACCGCCTGCTGCTCGACCCGGTCGTGCCGGCGGCGGCCCTGTTGAGTGCCGCCGCACTCGACCGGTTCCTGCTTGTCCTGGAATTGCGGCGCGAGCGAAGCGCCGTGCGCGGCGCCTTCGCGCGCTATCTGGCCCCGGCAGTCGTCGAACAGCTCGCTGAGAATCCAGATTTGCTGCGGCTCGGCGGCGAACGGCGCGAAATGACCTTCCTGTTTTGCGACATCCGCGGCTTCACCGCGATCTCCGAACAATTCCGGCAAGACCCGGAAGGCCTGACGGGCCTGATCAACCGCTTCCTGACGCCGATGACCGACCAGATCATGAGCCGGATGGGCACCATCGACAAATATATGGGCGATTGCATCATGGCGTTCTGGAACGCGCCCCTGGACGACCCAACGCACGCCGCCCATGCCTGCCAATCGGCGCTGGCGATGCAGGAGTCCCTGAAGGAGTTGAACGCGGAGATCTCGGCTGCGGCAAAAGCCGCGAACCAACCCGTCACTATTAAAGCCGGCGTCGGCCTGAACACGGGAAACTGCGTCGTCGGCAATATGGGATCGGAACAGCGCTTCGACTACTCGGTGCTGGGCGACGATGTGAATCTGGCGTCGCGCCTGGAAGGACAATCGAAAACTTATGGCGTCGATATCCTGATTGGTGAGAACACGCGCGCCGCGGCGCCCGACTTTGCGGCGCTGGAAGTCGACCTGATCGCCGTAAAAGGCAGAGCCGCTGCTGTGCGTGTCTACGCGTTGCTCGGCGACCTGGCGGTGCGGGACAGTGCAACGTTCAAGGACCTCGCCAAGGCACAAGCAGATCTCCTGTCAGCCTACCGAGCCCAGCAATGGGCAAAGGTACGCGACATTGCGCGACAGTGCCGAACATTAGCGCTAGCAGAATGGAAACTAGATGCGCTGTACGATCTCTACGAAGAGCGGCTGAGCGACTACGAGCAATCGCCGCCGCCAACAGATTGGGAGGGCATTTACATCGCGGAAACCAAATAAATCAGACTAATCGTTATTATCTGAATTTTCCGAGTCAGAGCTTGAGCCAGAACTCGAACCGCCGAAGGGCAAGGAAAAGCCGCTACCCGAGGAAGAGCCGGACGAACTTCCGCCGATAATCCCGCCCAAAAACCCGCCGATTCCGCTACCGCCAGACGATCCGCCGCCCGACTTCACCCCGGCGGCGTTCTCGCAAATCTTGATATGCTCCCTGGAGCCGCTCGCCTTGCAGCGTTCCATATAAAGCGAGACCATTTCGGGGTCCTTGAGCGTTCGAGAAACTTCGATCGCATAGGGCGCGATCCCGATCGGTTCGCCAAACTTTTCATCTGCCGTCAGCAACGCTTGATACGCCTCGCGCTTGTTTCCCGCACCAAGCTGCAGGTCAATGTAGCTGCGATAAACCTGCCACGGCGCTTCGGGGCGCTTCATCACCTTTTCCAGGCTCGCAATCGCAGCGTTGCGGTCACCTTTCTTGAGTCGGACTTCCGACTGCGCGATGCGCGGATAGGAGTGACTGGAGAACGCACCGGCGACGCTGGCATTCACGTCGCGTACCGCCGCGTTCAAATCGCCACCGGTAAACACGACGCGGCGCGCCGTAGCGGCCTTGCGGTACCGCGCGAACATCGTGCCGCTGTCTCCCGCATTCAATTGTGCGGTCCACGCTTCGTCCTTGTAAGCACGGCGGCGATGCTTGCGATGAAACTTCTTGATGTAGGCGTTGACGCTCGTTTTTCGCTCTGCTGCCGGACGATGGGTTTTCTTATCCGACCCCGAAACCAACGCCGACGTCACATTCGCCAGCGCGCCAACAATCGAGGAGATATTGTTCGCATCGGTCTCGACAAAAGCGCTGACCAGCGTCCCCTGGACGCGCTGCTTGTATAGTTCATCGCGCTGCGTCTCGACCGCGGCGGCGTTCTCCTCCTGCGCTTCGATGATATCCATCACGGCCGCCATGGCGCGCGGATTGTAGCCGGCCGCGACCAGCAAATCGGTCCCCAGCAGATCGGCTTCATCTTCCTGTTTCACCGTCCAGGCCGGTGCGATCATGCTCTCGCTGATGTTGTACATCGCGTCGCCGACCGATACGGCCGCGTCCGCCGCCTGCTGCAGATTGGGATCGACGAGGCCCAACAACATGCCGTCGGACGCGTTCGCGGTTTCCAGTCCCTTGAGGAACCCGTCCTGCGATTCGGCAAAGGCGTCTGTGGAATGATGATCCCGCAGGATATGAGACAACTCGTGCGCCAAAAGGGCCGCGACTTCGTCCTCATTCTTCAGATTCCGCAGGAACCCAATCGCGACCAGAACCCCACCATCCGCCAGCGCCACCGCCTGCGCAGCATCATGCGGCGTTACATAGACGGTAACACTGCAATCGGTATGCGGCGACGCCGCGAGGAGCTTGCGCATGATGCCGTCGAGATAGCCAGAGAGCGCCTTGTTCGATACGACGCCGAGCCCCTGCTCGACCGAAGCGTTCAGCAGGCTTGTCCGGCCATTGCCGCCACAGCTATCCCGGTCGGCATCTGCCTCAATCATCTGATTGAGATAGGTGGTATCAAGACTATCGATAGCGCTTTGCGCAGCAGCCTGGTGCGCGAGCGCTAGGCAACACACCGCACTGGCGGCGAACAGAAGACGTTTCATTTACATCCCTCCCCGGCACCGCGCTTGCCGTGCGCAACCACCGTTCCGGCCATTTTCGGGTCGCATGCCGTATCGACCTTGCGCGTCACGTCAGATTTCACATCGTCCGAGATCACCCAATACGCCGCGCCCTTCTGCTTAATCTTGAACATGCCGTTTTTCGACACACCCAGAATCGCAGCCGGAAAGGACAGGTCGCCCGCCCCCAACACATGGGCCGGATCCTCGTCCTTGGGCGATTTATAGAGTTCGAGCTCGTCGACGTCAGCGGACAGACCGACAACCGTGCCACCCGTCGCCTGAGACTCCGTGCCAGGAAAGACGAGGAAGATACTGAAAATTAGATATAAATACCACATGATACGCATTTGCGCACCTCCTTGGAAGCGCTACCCATGGCCTCCCACTTGCAATCGCTATCATAGCGCAAAACGCCGCCTGCCGCGAGGTATGAACCTGCGAAAGACGAGCACTTTCCTTCGGGTTATCCCACGTTCTTTGTCAAAACAATTTCACCGGTATTTTCGCGCGGCGGTTAACCTTATACCCGGACCGTTTCTGCGGCGCTGTGCCGAAGCTCACACTCCAGACCGAACGCCCGGAGATTCTACCTCCTCTTGACCTTTCACCGAACATGGGCCATTTGGGGCGGAATGGGGTGTTTCGGGGAAGTCTCTCCATGATGGAACGGATCGAAGCGTTGTGGCGGGGCCATGTCCCGCTGGACATCGCATTCTGGCATTTCGCCATGCTGTATGGCCTGTTGCTGAATGCGGCGACGAGCATGCTGTTCATGTTCCTAATAACGAGCGATGCAGGCATTCCTATCCTGACCGCCGCTTTCCTGCTGCCGATTCCCTACAATATTTTAATCGTCGTCGCCGTCTGGCGCAGTGCTGGACGCTATGCGGGACCGCGTCAATGGGTCGATTGGGCCCGGTTCGGCACTGTGCTCTGGATGATCGCGCTGACCGCTTCTTAAGCGCTCCGCATCCAATTCAATTCGTCAGGACGCATTTGCCGACGACTTTACGGTCGATAACCGTTTGCAGCGCCTCGGCCGCCTGCTCCAGCGGGAAGATATGGGAGACATGCGGCGCGATCTTGCCCGCCGCGGCCCATTCCGTCAGCACCTGCAAATTGTCCGCAGCCGTTTCGGGCTCGAAATCGTTAAAGCCGCCGAGGCGGACACCGACCGCCGAGGCGCCTTTGATGAGCAAATGGTTGGTTTTGGCCAACGCAGCCCTACCGCCGACAAAACCGAGGATTAGGATCCGCGCACCCCAGTTCATACAACGCATGGATTCGTCGAAGACATCCGCCCCAATCGGGTCATAGATCACGTCCGCACCGCGTCCGTCGGTCAATTCTTTGACCCGGTCGCGAAATCCGCCTGAATAGTTGATCGTATGGTCGGCACCGTTTTCCTTTACGACCGCAAGTTTTTCATCGCTTCCCGATGTGGCAATAATCGTCGCGCCTAAAATCTTGCCGACCTGCACTGCGGCGAGCCCGATACCGCCCGCCGCTCCGTGCACCAGCAAGACCTCATCCGGCTGAATACGAGCCTTCTGGACCAGCGCGTGATAGGCCGTCGTGTAAGCAGACCGGAATCCTGCTGCCTGCTCCAGGCTTAGATTGTCCGGTACATGCAACGCTGCCTCAGCCGGGATCGTCGCCATCTCAGCATAGGCGCCTGGTGGATGACGCGTCATCACTCGGTCGCCAATCGCAAAGTCCGATACGTTCGATCCAACCGCAACGACCGTCCCCGCCCCCTCGCCGCCCGGAATGAAGGGTAGCGGCGGTTTGGTCTGATACTCCCCCGCGATCATCAGAACATCGACGAACTGAACGCCCCGCGCGGCGACCGCGACCTTGATTTCATCCGGTCCCGGATCCGGTGGATCCGGCATATCGCGCAGCACGAGATCCGACGGCAACCCAAGTTTTTCACAGACAATCGCGCGCATGGATCTGCCTCCGGCTACTCACCAGTCCAATAAGTCGGAGCGGAAGGGAAAACCGACTGGCATTCGATCCGCTCGGTCGGCCCGTCCAAGGTGTCCGCCGCCGCCTTCCACACCGCATAATGCGGTGCGGCCCGGTGCGCCTCGACAGCGGCTTCATCTTTATAGACTTCGTAGAAATAATAGACGTTATCGTCCTCGGCATCCTGCAGCACGTTGAAGCGGACACAGCCGGGCTCGTCGCGCTCGGAGCCCAGCGCATCGACTTCGATGGCCTCCAGGAACTTCTGCCGCATATCCGGCTTCACCCGGACCTTCACCCATTTCGCGATCATGCAATTTCTCCAATTTTAGCAATCGATTCTCGGGGTTGTTTCGTATTCCGGCTGGATGGGTTTCGCACTTTATGTGCGCCAACCGCTTGCAAATAATCTTCGCCGGATAGGATTTTCTGCATCACATTGTCGACGACGACCGGAACCTCGAAGTAGGTCACGCGGGGTTCCGTTCCGTATTTGTCATTTATGAGCTGCCGCCAATCCGGATCCGCATGTCCGGCTTTCGCCGCCTCGAGGCTATCCCATACGAACACCCCGCCAGTCACCTGATCTTCCGCTCCGTTGCAGTAGTATTTTTGCAACAACCCGGGGACTTCCGCGTATCGTGGTGCCGTCACATGGAAGCCGTCCTTTAGAGCATCCAGATCAACATCGGATGGGAGTTCGATCTCGACAACGGATATAAACATGCTGCCCTCCTATTACCGCCCATTGAATGGCTTCGGTTTTCGTTTTTCCGCGAAGGCGCTCGCTGCTTCGTGAAAGTCCTCAGTCAGGTACAGCTTGAGCGGCGCGGAATGCATCATGGTCTCCTGGCTGAACTTGTTCATGTACCAGCGGCGGGAGCGAACTGTCGCCCGCACGCTAAGCGGCGGGTTCTTGCACACCTCGGCCGCGAGTTCCCGCGCTACATCCATATGCTTTCCTTTCGGCGCGACCCGATTGATGACGCCAGCTTCCAGCGCCTCTTCGGCGGAGAAGAACCGGCCCGTCAGTGCCATCTCCGTGCCGAATGCACCGGCCTGCCGGTAATGCATGAGGCCCCAGTATTTCGGAGCGCCAAGGCCGCGCGACGTTTCGGTGATCTGGAACTGCGTGCCCTCCTCCGCAACGATCAGGTCACACTCCAGAACGATGCCGACGGCCAGCCCCATGACATAGCCATGCGCCGACGCGATCACCGGCTTCCAGTTCACAGACTTTACCAATAGGTCACCCGAATTGGCGCCAAGGCCCTGCGGCCCGCCTAGCCGCTCGAACTCTTCGCGCGACCGCAACTGCCGCTGATGCACATCGGCCCCGGTTGAGAAGGCCCGTCCGTTGCCGGTGATGATCGCGAGGTGCGCATCCTGTTCCGCATCGAACTGCCGCAACCGCTCGCCAAGCGCCATGACCAGCTCATCACTGAATGCGTTCAGCTTCTCCGGCCGGTTCAAGGTGAGCGTGACAACGTTGCCCTCGCGCTCGTAATGCACCAACTCGGCGACTTCATCCGCATTCAACATCCAACCCTCCAAATCAAGACTCTCTGCTGCATAGAACTCCTGGCGATCATCATGCCAGACCGCACCGGCATTCCCAAAGCGCCCTCGGAACCATCGTAAATTTTGAATATTGCGATCATTTATATTCATTTTTTTTAATGGCTTTTATCCGCTAAGTTCGGAGCATCATCTCAAATCGGGAAGCACAACATCATCATGCCCGCACAGCCATCCCTATTCCGGATCTCGCTGGTCGGCCTTCTGGCGCTCGCCGTCGCGATGGGTATCGGGCGGTTCGCCTTCACCCCTCTGCTTCCGTTGATGCAGGACGACGGTCTGGCGTCGGTCAGCAACGGTGGCCTTCTCGCCTCGGTTCATTTTCTCGGCTATTTGCTGGGCGCCCTGTTTGCCGCCAAGCTCCCCGGCTCGCCGAAAGCCGCTCTGCGGCTCTCTCTCATCGCGATCGGCATCGGCACGTTGGGCATGGGTCTGACGGAGAATTTTCCAGCCTGGCTGTTCTTTCGCTGGCTATGCGGCGTCTGCAGCGCCTTCACTCTGGTCCTGGTCAGTAATTACTACGTCAAACATCTCGCAGCGGCCGGCGCGACGGAAAAGCAGGGCTGGGTGTTCGCCGGCGTTGGTGCGGGAATCGCGGCGGCAGGATTGGCGACCCTGATTTTTATGGTGGAGAACATCAACAGTGCGCTCGCCTGGCAGATACTCGGCGCCGGTTCCCTAATCCTGGTCGTCGCGCTTTGCGTGAACATGGGAAATGAAATCCCGGGCTCCCGCCGCCAATCCGGCAACGGAGAAACGCAACGTAGCTCCTTGCACTGGCGCATGGTCATCGCGTATGGCACAGCGGGGCTCGGCTACATTATTCCCGCGACGTATCTGCCCGTCATGGCGCGGGAAATTATCGAGTCGCCGATCGTCTTTGGCTGGAGCTGGCCGGTCTTCGGCATTGCCGCTTTCGCCTCAACCCTTTTGGCGGCACGACTCGAGCGCCGGTTCACGACCCAGCAAATCTGGATCGTCAGCCAATTCATCATGGCGGCAGGACTGTTGCTGCCCACGCTCTACCCGAACATCGTCATGATCAACGTCGCGGGGCTCTGCGTCGGCGGCACGTTCATGATCATCACCATGGCAGGCATGAAGGAAGCGCACCGCATCGCCCCGGCGGACGATGTCGTACGCCATATCGCGGCGATGACGGCAGCGTTCGCGGCAGGTCAGATGATCGGCCCCCTCTTCGGCAGCGCGATCTACGACGCTATGCAAAGTTTTACAGCTGCGCTGGTCATTACAAGCGTCGCGCTCGTCGCAACCACTGTCCCGCTGATCGCGGGCACGGGACACGCCAATCGATAATTTCAGGCTTACATGAAATCCGGCTCTTCGAAGTTTCCCACCCAACCAAACTCATCGAGCTTGATGACCCCGGCTCTGGAAACGCGGACACCTTCCTTGCGCAGCAACTTTAATTGCCGCTTATCGCCGTCACCGCCGTTCCTCGGGCTGATGCGGCCCTGGCTGTTCACGACACGGTGCCATGGCGTTTTCTCCGCATCGTCTTTCAGCGCCGAGAGCGCATAGCCGACCGACCGTGGCGAACAGCCGGACAGGCGCGCGATCTGCGCATAAGTGGCGACGCGGCCGTGGGGGACACGGCAGACATTGGCAAAAATCTGGTCGTACGACACCGCCATCGCATGTCCTTCCCTAAGCTGGCGATTTCGGCACAGTATGACGCCTCATGAATTCTTGATCACATCCTTATTCGCCCGACGCGCGAATTCGTGATTTAATTCCATCACGGCTTAACCGCACCATAGAATTTTGGGAGGACATCATGGTCTCATTCCAACCGACGATGCTCGGTACGCGCTACATGTGTTCCGCGGGGCACTATCTGGCATCCCGGGCGGGGTTCGAGATTCTGGAAGCGGGTGGGAATGCGGTCGATGCCGGAGTCGCGGCCGCGATGTCCCTCGCCGTATTGCAAAGCGATATCGTCAATGTCGGCGGCGTCGCGCCGATGATCGTCTATCTGGCGGAAACCGACGAAGTCGTAACGATCAGCGGCCTTGGCTATTGGCCAAAGAAGGCCACCCTCGACATGTTCATCGGGCCGAACGGCGGTGCTATTCCACATGGCGTATTGCGCAGCATCATCCCCGCCGCGCCCGGCGCCTGGACGACGGCGCTGTCTAAATACGGCACCATGAGTTTCGCCGAGGTATCGCAAGCGCCGATCCGCTATGCCCGCGACGGGTTCAGCATGCACCCGACGTTGCAGGAATCGATCACCAAAACACAGGATCAGCTGCGCCGCTGGCCGTCGAACGCCGACATCTATCTGCCGAACGACAAAGTGCCGGAAGTCGGCGAGAACTTCGTGCAGGCGGATTTGGGTAAAACGCTGCAATATATGGCGGACGAAGAGACCGCCGCTTCCGGCAGCCGCGAGGAACGCCTGGAAGCCGCACGGGAGGCTTTCTACGAAGGCGACATCGCGCAGAAAATCGCAACCTATCATGCCGAAAACGAAGGGCTTATCACGGCGGAAGATTTGCGTGATTTCCGCGTTGGGATCGAAGCGCCGGTGATGCGCAGTTATTTCGGCTTCGACATCTATACCTGCGACACCTGGTGCCAGGGTCCGGTTCTGCTGCAGATCATGTCCCTGCTCGACGGTTTCGACCTGAAAGGCATGGGCCACAACTCGCCCGACTACATTCACACCGTGCTGGAATCGATCAAGCTCGCCTTTGCCGACCGAGAGCGCTACTACGGCGACCCGCGCTTCATCGACGTGCCGCTCGACCACCTGCTGTCCGACGACTATACGGCCGCACGGCGCGCGTTGATCGACCCGGACCAGGCCGCCCCTAGCATGCCCCCGTTCGGCAATGTTCCCGGCTACAATGGCGGCGGTGGGTCCGGACCGTCAGCGGCATTACACGGTGCAGCAATGATTGAATACGACACCTCCTACGCCTGCGCGGTGGATGCGAAAGGCAACGCCTTCTCCGTCACGCCGAGCGATGGGTCCGCATCGACACCCGTTATCCCGGGATTGGGCATGATCGTATCCGGCCGCGGCTCGCAAAGCTGGGCGGTGCCGGAACATGCCGCCTGCATTGCACCAGGCAAGCGCCCGCGCCTCACGCCCAATCCGGCCATCGCGATCAAGAAAGGCCAGGTCACGATGCCGTTCGGCACACCCGGCGGCGATGTGCAATGCCAGTCGATGGCGCAAGTGTTCCTCAACATCAACGAGTTCGGCATGATGGCGCAGGAAGCCATCGAAGCGCCACGCTTCGCGACGTACAGCCACCCCGACTCCTTCGAGCCGCACCAGCCCGATCCGGGCAAGGTGAAAATCGAGAACCGTGTCTCCAGCGACACCGTCGCGGAGTTGGAACGACGTGGTCACGTGGTCGAGCAATGGCCGGAACTGACCCGCGCCGCCGGCGCGGTCTGCACCATCTTCCACGACCGCGAGAATGGCCGCCTGTTCGGCGGCGCGGATCCGCGACGGCAATCGGGCATGATGGGCTGGTAGCGGGCGGTTCGCCTTAAGCTGCGGTGAGCACGTTCTCGCCCGCCTCGGCAGCGGCGAGAATACGTTCGCCATCCTCAGGCAACAGCAGATGCTCGGCGATCATGACGTCGGTCTCCTGACGCAGGCGCGCGACATATTCCGCATTACTTGGATAACGCTCCTCAATCGAAGCGCGCGGATCCTTGCGTGCCAAACGCTCGGCGCGCGTATCCGCAAACGGCATCTTTCCACCAATCGAACTGTAGATGTCGCCTTCGCCATAGCCTCGTGCGCGCAGGTTCCAACCGAGCAATGTTGCCCGCGGCACCCGCAACACCGGGTGGCGCAAGCCTGCAACGGCGTTGCCATCCTCATCCACCGTCGACACCATGACCGGGTAGGCTGGCCTCTCGACCGGCGGAATCGACGAATGATCCATAAAGCACAATCCGTTTATTGTGCCTTCATAGGCAAGACCCGAGACGTCTGGAAAGCCGGCCTTGGCCGGCGATACAAGCGTACCCGCAGCGACGGTCGGAAAGCAGCTTGCCGGCGGAAGCACGTCATCCTCAACCCAGGCCTTCAGCCCGACCAGTAATGGCCGGATCAGTGCGCCATAACAAAGCTCATTGTCCGGCAGTTGCATCGCCGTGCCGTTCGGCGGGATCGCCCAGCCATGCGGAATCCCAGACGCGAGATAGACCCGTACATTGTCTGGCTGCTCGATATCGTTGCCCGCGCAATCGGTGACTACCAGCGACGCCCGGGCCGACCAGATTTCAGTCTCCGTATCGAAATGCATGATCTTCGGTGTCGTGCCAGTCGCCTCGCAGCGGGCCAGCACGCTATCCGTCAGGCCCGAAATCGGGTCCGCCAATTCGCGATAGGCGAAAGGAAACTGATCTCCGGGGTAGCTGTGGTCTTCGTGCTGACGCTGATAACGGCCCGGCTGCGCAAACGCCATGTTGATCTGGGTCTTGCGCGACCCCGCGATAACCGGCACCGCCGCATCGAAGACCCGGCCACCGAAAAGCGACTCGTTGAAGCCCTGATAAAGGAAATCGCGCACGAAGCGGCCGCTCTGAGAGATTCCGAACAGTACGCAGCGCTGCGGCGGCGCGGAGACTAGCGGGTTGGCATTACCGGAAGCGTCCGGCTCGCCCCGGCGCAGGAAATCGGCGATATCGCGATGCGACGCAAAGGCCAGCCCGGTCACCCGCGGGTCCTTCGCCGTATAGATAAATTCGAAGATCGTTCCTGCATCGAAGATCGGGTTATTGGGCCGCGTGATTTCGATATGTTGCGCATCGATATAGCGCCAATCGAGGCCCGCCGGTTTCTGCCGCGCGTCGCGTTCCCGCACGCGCGCTGTTAAGGTCGCGGCGGTCTTGTCAAGACTCGCCGCAGGATAAATTAGTTCCTTCGTGATCTGTTTCGCGCTGGTTTCATCGATTGTTTCGTCTAACGCGAGGCCCCTAATCGGTGCATCACCATCTGTCGCAACCGGGTAATATGCGCGCATACGGCCATCACCCTCTTTGACGTCGTCCTGCCAGCCGCTCCATAGGATCGTGTAACCTTGTTCCATCAGGAAGCCGGTGCCGGCATCATCCGCATCGCTTGAGGCATTCGTCGGCGGCGCGTTATTCACTCGGCATACCGCGCGCTTAGAACCGCGGTTCAGGATCTCATAAAACAGCCAGCCATTCGCCTTTGTGGCATCGATAGGACGAAGGATGCAGATGTCGACCTTGTATTCGACTTGTCCGTCAGCATTCCGAGGTGCCTTTTCAATATTGACGATCTCCGCATTCCGTCGGTCGTCCGGATCAACCGCACCGATGGCGTAGCCTGTCAATCGCTCATACTGCCCAACAGATCCGAATGAGCGGCCGCCAAATGTCGGTGACTCCGTTTCGGTGATGACGAACTCTTTCATGGCGTGCTCCGTTAGTGCGATTAGCGGGTCAGACTGTTGGCGGCGAGCGAGCTCGACGCGCTGATATCGATATCGATGTCGTGCTTTTCTTCCGCGCGCGTAATCGCCGCGTCGAGGCGCCCCAACATATCGTCCAACTCATCGTGGGTGGCGATGGTCGGCGGGCAGAACCGGACATAATTCTTCACCGCGATCAGCAGCAGCCCCTCTTCCAGCGCATGATAACGGATGCGCTCGCCCATTTCTGCATCGGGTGTTTTCGTCTTTCTGTCAGTCACGATGTCCAGCATGCGATAAAGCCCCTTGCCACGCACATCACCGACGCAGTCGTGCTTCGCCTGAATTTCCGCCAGCCGTTCGCCGATGAAGACGCCTTCGCGCGCGGCGTGACCAGTCAAATCGTCCCGCAGCACGATCTGCAATTGCGTTAGCCCGACGGCGCAGGGCAATGGGTCCTGCGGATAGGTTCCGGCCCAGGGCAATCCCATAGTGCCGCGCGTCTTCTCCGCGATCTCTGGTGTCGTTACCGTTCCGCAATTGGCAAAGCCGGCCGTGAGCCCCTTGCCGAAGGTCACGATGTCGGGCACCACACTGAAATGCTCAAAGGCCCAGAACTTGCCGGTGCGCGCCGGCGCGAGTTGGCACTCGTCGAAGATCAACAAGGCGCCCCACCGGTCCGCGATCTCGCGAATGCTGCGCAGCCACTTATCCGAGGGCACGATCATGCCACCCGGGACCGCGATCGGCTCCAGCATCAGAGCCGCCACTTCCTGCGACGTCGTATATTCGATCAACTCTTCCGTCATCTTGAGGCTGATCTCGTCCCACTGATCGGGGTCGTCGACGGGTGCGCGGTAATAGAACGCCGGCACGATGCAGTTGGACTTGGCCGGCAAGGTCAGCGGTCCGAGACCGCGCCGCCGCGCGCCGCCGACGGACGTCATCGACTCCGCCGCTAGCGACCCGCCATGCAGCCCGCGCACCATCGAGCAGATGTCGAACCGGTCCGTTGCGCCCAGCGCCATACGCATCGCAATTTCGTTCGCTTCCGAGCCGGTGACCGCGAAGTTCGTCATCTTCAGCGGATCCGGCAAGGTCGTCGCAAGCAGCTCGGCGAATTCGATCGCCCATGGATTGGTGTACCAGGAAGATTGATGCGTGAAGCGCTCGGCCATGCTCTTGATCGTGTCAACAAGCTCAGGATGCGCGTGGCCCAGAGTCAGCGACATCATGCCGGAGCTCATATCGTAATAGGCATTCCCATCGACATCGAACAGCCGCGTCCCCTCGCCCCGCTCGAAGACGATACGCGGTTCGAAGCGCCAGCCCAGTACGTATTCCTTGTCGCGGGCAGCAAGATCCTTATGTCGGTTCGAAAAGGAAAGATCGTTCGGCATGGCGCGGCTCCTCTCGAGAAACGGGGATGCTCAAACCAGTCTAAACCCAGTAGTCGGGAAGACGCTATGCCAACAGAATCCGCGAGAGCTCATCCTGCTCGTAACGCAGCATCGGCGCGCCGTCGTCGAACGTCACACCTGCCCCTGCCTCGGCGCGCGCAATGATAGCGACCACATGACCATCCGCCTCCAGCGCCCGCCGCACATCGCCGACGCCTGTCTCTGGGAACGCGGCGAGAAGCGTCCCGGATGCCAGCATGCCCCAGGGGTCGGCACCGACTGCATCGCATAGCGCGATGCCGGGAGCGTACCAAAGCGCGGCGCTGCGATGTACCTGTAGCGCCAGTCCCGATGCCTCGGCCATTTCATGAAGGCCTGCCGACAAGCCGCCTTCGGTCGGGTCATGCATCGCGGTCGCCCCTAGCGTCGCAGCGCGCAGCGCCGGCGCGACTACGGATATTCCAGGATCGCGGATCGCAGCCTTCGCCGCGGCAAGAACATTCGGCGCGACATCGCGCATGACGTCGCCCATTTCATTGGCGAGGACAGCAGCGCCTTCGACCGGTGCGGACCCGATCTGCAAAACAACGTCGCTGGCTCGCACGCCACCGGTACGCACGAACGTGCCGTCTTCCCGAAAGCCGAGCATCTGTCCCGTAATTACCGGTTGGACGACCGCCGAAGTCACTTCCGTATGCCCACCCACGAGCAAGATATCGAGGGTGTCCAGTGCTTCACGCATGCTCTCAAACATGCCTGAAACATCCGATTCCGTCGTCCCAACTGGCAGCAGGAATACCGCCAAAAACCAACGCGGCCGCGCGCCCAGCACAGCGACATCGTTCGCGTTGATGAGAACCGCGTGGCCGCCGATGTCACGACCCGTCAAGGTGATCGGATCTGTTGCCACGACCAACGCTCCATCGCCAATCCCGATTACACCGGCGTCTTCGCCGACCGACGGCGGCAGCAACAGCTCGGCAGACTCACGTTGGAATGGCGCCAGCATCCGTCGCAAGAGTACGGCGGGAAGTTTTCCGACTGGCAACACAGGATCGTTCATGGTTTTGTTCTTTCCTTCGTCCAATTCGACACTAACGCATATCCTTCGTCACCGAACAGAGAACCCTCATGTCCGACAGTGCAAAGAACGCCGATGCCTGGGTAATGACACCCGACCGCTATGCCGCCGACAATCCGCCGCGGTTCGGACCCAGAGTCGTCCTCAGTTCCTGTTACGTGACCATGCGCGACGGTGTGCGGATTGCCGTCGACGTGCATCTTCCGGATGAGTTGCCTGCCGGAGAGGCGCTGCCGGTTCTGCTGATCAATACGCCCTATTATCGCCGTTTCAAGGTCGCACCGGCCGAAGCGGATGGCATCGAGGCGAGCCCGAATACTGGCTATCTGCGCGATTACTTCGTTCAACGGGGCTATGCGCTCGTGGTGGCAGACGTACGCGGCACGGGTGCCTCCTTCGGGTCACGGGACGGGTTCCGCTCGCCGCTCGAACGCGAAGATTACCGTGAGCTGGCGGACTGGGTCGTGTCGCAGCCCTGGTGCGACGGCAACATCGGTTCGACTGGTATCTCCTATGTTGGCGCCTCTGCGGATTTCCTCGCCACAACAGGGCATCCGGCGGTCAAGGCCGTAATCCCCTCCTTCGCCGTGTGGGATACCTATTCCGACCATTTCTATCTCGGCGGTTTGCTGCTCAACCATCTGCCGCATGCCTATGGCGCGGTAGCCGATGCGCTGGATCACGACGACCGCGAGGCGCTGAAGCAATTCTCCTATTTCGCCGACCCCCGCTATGACGGTCCGGCCCCGGTGGACGAGGACGCGAACGGCAGGCTCCGCGATGCCGCCATCGGGGAGCACTTCGCCAATTTCAATGCCGACGATTTCCTGCGCGAATTCCGCTTCCGGGATACGGGTCTGAGCTACGACCCGTCCTACAACAGCGCGGTGATCGGCCCGGCCCATTATGCCGAACACACCAACCCGGATACCGCCTACTACTGCGTCTCCGGCTGGATGGATGGCGGCGGCTTCGGCAACGCGGCAACCCGCCGCTACCTGTCGCTCGGCGTCAAGAACAAGCACCTCATCATGGGACCTTGGGATCATGGTGCACGCACCCATATCAGCCCGTTCCGGGGCGCCACGCAGGCGCCACAGTTCGAACTCATGGCGGAATATCTGCGCTTCTTCGACCATTATCTGAAAGGCGACGATACGGGCCTCGACCAGGAACAGCCGATCCACTACTTCACGATGGGCGAGGAAGCCTGGCACAGCGCCGACCAATGGCCCGTGCCCGAAGCCGAAGCCTCAGCCTTCTATTTTGCAGCGGATAGCGCTCTCGACACTGAACCACCAACGGTCTCCGAGGCGAGTGATGCACACCGTCCCGATTTTCGCTGCGGTACCGGCCGCATGACACGGTACGAGCGGCTGTCGACCGTCGCCGTGGAGGCCTATTACGCCGACTGGCACGGCCGCGACGAACGGATGCTCGCCTACACCAGTGCACCGCTACCACAGGACCAAACCTTGACGGGCCATCCCGTCATCACACTACATGTTGCGTCAAGCGAGCAGGACGGGTCGTTTTTCGCCTATCTGGAAGATGTCGACCCGCAAGGAAGAACACAGTATGTCACCGAAGGCATTCTGCGCGCGCTGCACCGCAAGGTGAGCGAAACACCGGCAGGTTTGCAGTGGGTTGGCCCCTATCACAGCCTGGAAGAAGCGGACGCCGAATTACTCACGCCCGGCGTGCCGGCGGTGCTTGCCTTCTCCCTTTACCCCACATCCTGGCTGTTTCGTGCGGGACACAGAATCCGCATTGCTATCGCCGCCAGCGACCAGGACCATTTCTCGCACGTTCCTGCCGGGCGCATCCCGGATCTCACATTTCATCGATCTGCCGGACGCGCGTCCCATATCGACCTACCGCTCCGCTGAACCTGTCCGGCGCGATATCGGATCGAATGGAGTGTCGGAATTCTTTACACTTTCTTAATCCTTCGGAAACTTCTCCCGAATTCCGGGAACTTATTGAAATAGCTAACTAAAAGCTGTTAACTAATTTTCATCGCTGCGATCGAGCCCAATTTTGGCGTCGGAATTCTTTACACATTAACCTTTATTAACAGAGGCATATATCCGTAACATGTTGATTTCATTCAATACTCATCTTTGGCATCAATTTTGCTAAAATAGAGATTGGAGGGGCGTGGAGGAAAGACGCTATGATTATTCGCTCCCGCTCTATTATCGCAGTGACGGCTTTTTGCATCGCTGCGTTGTTAGGCAGTGTACAGGCTTCCGCCGGTCAACCGATTCCACCCAGCGTGGTGACCGTGACGGAAGGGATTACAGTCAATACGACTGCTATTTTTGAAGAACAAGCTCAGCTCAACAGCCCGGGCTTCAGAATCGACTACTCGTTAACCCATGGTGGACCGGCGCAGTCGCAATCCATTGCTGGCTTTGCGATCGACTTCGGCACGCCAGCCGGATTCACGCCGGGCAACGCTGTAGCCGGCATTTCGCCCGAGGGACCAGAAGGTTGGGGGCCCGAAATTATCGATAGAACCGAATGCACGAACATTACAATCTTTGGTATCGATACGTGCGAGCTTGAATTCGATGAACTTTTCGAAGCCGATTTCGGAAGTTTTGAAGAGTTTTTCGACGAGGATGCGGAACAGATCGCCGTGTACGGGTTGGAAGAGGAAGACGGTGATCTCATCGACCCCTTCGAAACGGCCACCGGCTTTTTTGTCGAGAGTCTCGAGGAAATCTTTCTTACGTCAGACTTCCTCGTGATTTGCGACACCGGCCTCATCTGCGGCTCTGGAACGGCAACTCGCGTATCGGTTCCGGAACCGGAAATGCTTGCCCTGTTCGGTATCGGGCTTGCCGGTCTTGGTATCGCGCGGCGGCGTCGTAAGCGCTAAGCAAACGGCGTAGCGGTTAAAGCGAATTGCAGCGGTTCGGGAACGGGCCGCTGCTTCGCCGTGCCTGAAATTCAGCCGTGGTAGAAGGTGCGGCCACTATCGCGCAGCCACAGGCGAACCAGCCGGCGGCGTCGTTCCGGCTCGGGATAATCCTCGAACGCCGTGCGGCAATGACCGCAGCGCCGGTTGTCGAGAAACTGGATCTGACCAGGTTCGAAGAAGAAGTCCTTCCACATCGCCGGCTCTTCCAGAATCGCCTCGAGCGCTTCCAGTGCCGCCTTGCCTTCCGGGTCGAGCGTCCTCCCGGCCAGCTTGTAGCCATGCACGACTTGGCGAATAGACAGCCGCGCGACCAACGCACCGTCATGGTTCTCGAACATGGCATGGCGGACCGTCATCACATCGTCCGGCGCATGCTCGCGTTGGCGGTCGAAATAAAACGGCTGGTAAAGCCTTGGTAACAGATCCGGGTGCCGCCGCCTCATCTCGTTATGGGCCGCACGGAAACTGATCAGGCGGCTGATCCCGCCGGACTTTGCGGTTTGCAGGCACAGCAGGCCAAGATAGTGCGGTGCGCAGAGATTGTAGCTGTTGTCGGTATGGAAGTTTTGCCGCACGTTGGTCACGTCCGGGCGCACACCGTTGCCGGGCGGCTTTCCCTTGTCGTAGACGTCGTAAATCATCTTACCGTCCCAGCTCTGCGCGACTGGGCGGGCGATCATCGAACCAAGCAGCCAATAGAGCATAACGGCTTCATCGCTGGTGTATTTGTCGACGGGTAACCGGTCGATAATTACGAAGCCTAGCCCGCCCTTGATTTCCGCGTTGGCCTGCGTCATCAACGCCCGGCACGCCGGCAGTTCGAACAGGTCCGGCGTCATCATAAGGGTCGGCAGCGGGTTCGCTCGCACCTCCTCGACCACCGCATCGAGTTCATCCAGGCAGGCCCGGTCCAGGCGCAGCACGCCCTCCTCCGCACCGAGCGTCTCGCCACGCCAGGCGCCCCGCCCCGCCCCGCAAAGTCGCCAAGGGGGACAACCAATTCTTCCGATTCAACAAGAGACATGGCGCGATCCTATCAAGAGCCTGAACCTCTGCAAAGCCTTGCCCTTATAGCGCGCGCGTTCCAACATCGACGCAACGTTATTGAAACAGGAGGAAGACATGGAACCGGGAAAGCGTCTGACCGATAAAGTGGCGATCGTAACCGGCGGGGCGTCCGGCATCGGCGCGGAGACGGCGCGCGTGTTCAGCGCCCACGGCGCATCAATCGTGGTCTGCGACGTAAACGACGCAGCCGGCGAAACCGTCGTCGGTGAAATCGAAGCCAACGGCGGCACAGCAATCTACCGGCCACTCAACGTAACCGACGAAGCGCAATGGACTGCCCTCGTGACGGAGACCGAAGATACATTCGGCCAACTCGACATCTTGACGAACAGCGCCGGCGTTTCCGGCCGCGATCCGAAGCAAAACATCCAAACCACTTTGAACGCCGGCGGCCTGGTGGAAGAGCAGACCTTGGAAAAATGGAACCACATCATGGCGGTCAACGCGACGGGTACGTTCCTCGGCACGAAGGCCGCCATTCCCTTAATGCGCCGGGCCGGCGGCGGATCGATCGTCAATATTTCCTCGATCTGCGGGATTATCGGCTCGTTCGCCAATGCCGCCTATCATGCGTCGAAAGGCGCGGTGCGTATCTTCTCTAAGTCGGCCGCGATCCAGTATGCGTCGGACCATATCCGGGTGAATTCGATTCATCCGGGCTTCGTCGACACGCCGATGACCGCGCCGGGACACGCCAATCCGGAGATCGCGCAAATACGCATGGATGCAACGCCGCTTGGCCGCTTCGGGACACCGCGGGATATCGCAATGGGCTGCCTCTATTTGGCTTCGGACGAGTCGTCCTGGGTGACGGGCTCGGAACTCGTCATCGACGGCGGCATGACGGCGAGCTGACGGGAAGTAATGATTTGGGTGCTGCTGACACTGCTCGTTTGTGCGCTGCTCTTCGGTCCAACCCTCTGGGTGCGGTCGGTCATGTCGCGCCATTCGGCGGACCGCCCGGATTTCCCCGGCACAGGCGGCGAGTTGGCGCGGCACCTGCTGGACAGTGCCGAACTGACAGATGTTATCGTCGAGCCGTCACCTGCTGGGGACCACTACGATCCAACGGATAAGGCGGTTCGGCTTACCAAAGCCAATTACGAGGGTCGGTCACTTACCGCGGTTGCCGTTGCGGCGCACGAGGTCGGCCATGCTCTGCAGGACCGCGACGAGTACAAACCACTGAAGGCGCGCCATCGCATCGTCAAAGCGGCGGCGATTACCGATACCGTCGGCAGCGTCATTTTGTTCGGCCTCTCCTTCGCGGGCACCGCGGCGGCAGGTCCCCGATTGCTGATTCTGGGCGTTGTTGCCGTCATCGTCATGGGTTTGATCCGCGTCGCTGCAAATCTGATCACCCTGCCCGTCGAACTGGATGCCAGCTTCAAGCGGGCACTACCGATCCTCGAAGAAGGTGCCTATATAAAGCCCGACGACGTCCCCGCGGCGCGGGGTATCCTGAAGGCGGCGGCCTACACCTATGTCGCCGCATCGGCCATGCAGTTGTTGAACTTCTTTCGCTTGCTGCGCGGCATACGCTGATGCTCGTGCGGGTCAGACGCTCAAATACTCGTGAACTTCCACAAACCCGTGATAGGTCATCTCTCCCGCGACCCAAACGATGACCGCTAGTCCGATATACCCGATCCATTGGTAGCGGTTGAGCATGCGTGCCACGATATTCGCGCCCGCCGCCATAAGCACGATGGACAGCACGAGCCCGAACACGAGCATCGGAACATTATCCTTTGCGGCGCCGGCGACACCCAGCACGTTATCCAGAGACATCGAAACGTCGGCAACGATGATCGTCGCCATTGCACGCAGGAACATCGGTGACAGAACGCCACTATCCCTCGTCCCCGCGGCATCGTCATCCTGCGACCCCGCCTCTTCGCTGCTGTCTTCGTGGCCGTCCGACGCCAGGTCTTTCCAAAGCTGGTAGCAGACGACGAACAACAACAGCCCGCCGACCAGCTTCAGCCCCGTGATGGTCAGCAAATAGACAGTCAGCGCCGCGAGCACGATCCGCAGGATGACCGCCAGCGCTATGCCCCACACAATAGCCTTTTGGCGAAGCGCCGGCGGCAGGGCGGCGGCGGCCATGCCGATTATGATGGCATTGTCACCGGAAAGAACCAGGTCGATAAAAACGACCTGCATAAAAGTGGTAAGGTCGAACTGAAAGTCGGAAATGATGTCCATGCGGGAGCCGGTTATCCTTCGAAGCAATATTGAGACGCCGCTACCCGATGGCGGCTCAGTAGGTTGTCATCCAAGATAAGGGGCTTTCCCGGCCAATCAAAGAGCGGCTAAGCATCTAAACGCTATCTTTGTGGAAAGCCAGCCTATCGTTCCGATATCATCCGGCCGGCCGGCCCTTACGCGCGATAAATTCAGGGAACGCATCTTCCGCTTTCGCTCCCCGGAGCACGTCGCGGGTGTACTGCTTTTCGTTGGCCCAATGGTCCTGCAGATTGCCGCCCATATCGTCGAGCAGCAGCTGTTTGATGCCCATGACCGACTTGCGGTCGTTACCGGCAATCATGCCCGCGATTTCCATGGTTTTCGTCCGCAATTCCGCACGCGGGACCAAATGGTTCAACAGTCCGATCCGAAGGGCTTCCTTCGCTTCGACGACGCGCGCAGTGAATAACAGTTCTTTGGCCATCGGCCAGCCGACCTGATTCGGCAATGTCCAGGTGCTGTTGATCCGCCCATACGCGGCGGCGAGGAAGCGGAACTTGGTATCCTCGCAACCGATCCGCATATCCAGCGAAGACGACAGTACCGCGGCACCGCCATAAGCGAGACCGTTCATCATCCCGATCGTCGGCTTGGAACAGGCGCCAATCTCGTAGCTCATCTTCAGATAGGCAACGTTGCGCTTGTCCATTTCCGCTTCGGAATATTTGCGGTCGTTCTCACGCTGCTCATGGATATCGCCGCCGGCCGAAAACGCCCGCTCGCCAGAACCGGTGATGACGATGCAGCCGATATCGTCATTGGCACAACATTCTTGAATGGCGTCGTGCAGTTCCGTCGTCAACTGACGGTTCATCGCGTTCAGCACCTCGGGCCGGTTCATCGTCAGGATACCGACGCCGTTCTCTTCTTCGGCCAGAATATGTTCGTAGTCACTCATCGACATCAATCCTTCTGCGGTGCTGACCGCAAATTTTCGCAGCAGCGTTAAAACCGTGACCAGACTATATCGAAACGTCGTCCAACAGAAGTTAGGGGCGTCAACTCAATCCTGGTTCCCCAGGTCGGTGATTGTCGATAGCTAAGGACTATGGATTTCAAAACTCATCGATATTTCATTTCTCGACACAGAACCCGCATATTCTCATCATTGGAAATCGAATTGTGCGGGGGATGTACCCATGTTGAACCACCCTTTCGTGAAGCAAGTTGCGTCAATCGTTCTACAGGGTGACAAGAAATGGGAATGGGCTCCTATCTTACTAGCGCGTGTATCGCTGGGCTTGTTTTTCGCCATTTCGGGATGGAACAAGCTATTTGTTGAAAAGAACAAGGCCGGGCTGCTGGAAGTCATGCACGAAATCGGCATCCCCTTCCCGGAGTTCTTCGCCGTTTTTCTGGCGTCCGTGGAGTTCTTCGGCGGCAGCCTGCTCACTTTAGGATTGCTGTCGACCTTCTGCGGCATCGCGCTCACGATCGCCATGATCGTGGCTATCGCAACGGTGGAAGTACATACGATCCCGGCCGGTCTGTCGTTCCTGAACTGGCTCGACTATTTTCTTTATCTGCCGCAGGTCTTGTACGTCATTCTTTTTGCCTGGCTGATGGTCTCCGGACCCGGCCCGATCAGCTTCGACCATCTGATCGCTCAAAAATTGGGGCTGGCGCGATGCGGCAACGCAAGCTAAGCCCAGACGCGTCATGACCGCCGTCGAAAATCCCACACCGTCGCGATTTTCCTCTATCCCGGGGCCGGTATTGGTGTGGGCGTCGATCTTCATCTTCGGCGCCTCGAATTCGATTATCGTACTCCTCGTCAATATCGGCGCCATGCACCCGATCGACGGCCGCAACCCAATCAGCTTCTGCAACCTTCTTTTCGTCGGCAATTTGGTTGCCTGCGTAACCTTGGCGGCCATCTTTCGGAAGTCTTGGACCAAGGACGCCTTGCGGTCGCTTACCGCGATCGATTGGATCAGCCTCATCGTCCTCGCGATCCTGTCAGGGGCAATTGGGCCGACGCTGATATTTCTCGCACTCGAAACGACAAGCGTAACGAACGTCCTGCTGATGGGACGCATCGAACCGCCGCTGTTCCTCCTGTTGTCCGCGGTCCTATTCAAGGCAAAAGTCAACCGTTGGGAGATCATCGGTACAACGATCACAATTATCGGCGCGGTGGCGATCTTCTGGCTGCAGGTCCGCTTCGATCCAATGGCGTTCGGCACCGGCGAAATCTACGCTGCCTTCGCCGCCATCGCTCTTGTCGTTGCCGCGCTGCTCGGCAAGCGCTTTCTCGAACGTGTGCCACTCGGAATTTTCATTACCATTCGTACCGGAATCGGCACCGTGTTCTTCTTTCTTGTCGTCCTGTACCTGTTCGACGCGGAGCATTTCCAGGACGTCTTCTCACCATTCCTGTGGCAATGGATGCTGGTCTATGGCGCAGTCGTTGTCGTCGCCGGTCAGATCTCCTGGTTCAAAGGCATCATCACGACAGGCGCGGCGCAAGTCTCCCTCGCGAACTCTTTCACTCCGGTCGCCGGCGTACTTTTTGCGATCCTGCTGCTCGGAGAAACGCCCAATATGGCTGTCCTCCTTGGCGGCGGCATCATTGTCTTCGGTATCGCCGTGGCCCAACTCGGCCCCATATTGGAGCGCCGCAATGCTGCACGCCGCGCCCCAACTACTGGCGAAGTCATGGCGTTGGAAGGCGGCGTGAATTTCAAAGGCGTCTGACGGCCCACGGATCTAAAACTCGCCTTGCACCACCTCTGGCCGGTTCGCTTCCCCTGCCGCCACCCACTCGTTGCCGGGCGCATCGCCGGCAACGGTGGTGCGGACCATGGTTCGGGGCTGGTCTTCGGGCCAGTGGTGGCCACGGTGCAGAACACAGCGATTGTCCCAGATGACAATGTCTCCCGCCACCCATGTGTGTTTGTAGATCCGCGGCGGCTGTGCACCCTGCTCGGTTAGGTCGGCCAGCAGTTTGCGGCTTTCTTCCAGATCTTCCCCCAGGATGTGGCTGGCGTGCCGGCCGACGAACAAGATCTTGCGGCCCGTCGCCGGATGGATGCGGACGACCGGGTGCTCCACCGGATCGAGGTGGGAAAGTTCGTCCTTGTTCAGTATCTCCAGCCCGCCATACGGCGCATGGCTGAAGGCGTAGTCGTGCACGGCAATCTTGTCGTCGAGCCACGCCTTCCTGTCATCATCGAGCGCGTCATAGGCGGCGCGCATATCGGCCCATTCGGTCTCGCCGCCTTCAGTTGGCACGACGTGAGCCGCCAGGATCGATGCCTTCGCGCCGACCCGCTTGTAGGAGCTGTCGCTATGCCAATAGGTATTGCCGACGAGGAAGCGCGCCTGAAGACTTGAGGGCGGCGCCACCGACCCATCGGCCTGCACGTTGCTTAAATTGGAAATGCCCGTCGTCCGCGTCCGCCGGATGCTTTGCTCCAGCGCACCGAAGCGGCGGGTGAAGGCGAGATGCGCTTCGTTGTCGAGATGCTGTTCCGGGAATATCAGAACGCCGTGTTCATGCCAGGCATCCTCGATAACCTCGAACGTCGTATCGTCGAGTTGCGCCAGGTTGACGCCGCACACCGTCGCAGCGAGTGTCGCATCGGTCGGCGTGATCTCCAGGCCCATACCCATCTCCTTCTCGATTTCGCGCCGCCCTCTTGACGCGGGCGCTCAAACATCGTTCCGTTTATATAGACATTATTCCAGCGAATAGGGCCGGACGGCAAGCCGGCGACGGGAGGGAGCGAAGGCACATGTCTTTATCGAGCGTCAGCGAAGCGGACACTTCGACAGAAAAGTTTCTCCGAGGAAAATATGCGATCTGCGGCATTGGGGAGACGACCTATCGTCGCGGCTCCAATGAAACAACGCGTGCCCTTGGTACCTGGGCGATCAAGAACGCGATGGACGATGCGGGCATGGAGGCTGGCGATATCGACGGCATGCTGAGCTATTCCGGCAACGACTCGACCTTCTCGACCTTCATCGCAGGCGATCTCGGTATTCGGCTTAACTTCTACATGGACGTGCATGGCGGCGGCTCCTCGACGGAAGCGCTGGTCGGTATCGCGATTGGCGTCATCGAGGCCGGCATGTGCAAGACGGTGGCGATCTTCCGCGCCATGAACGGCTACAGCGCGGTCCGCATCGGCGGTACCGGCGCGCGCTCCGCGGTACCTATCAACGGCGACCAGATCCACCACCGCGCCTATGGCTGGCAAAGCGCCGGACAAATGTTCGCGCCAACCTTCCTGCGCCACATGTACGATTACGGCACCACGCCGGAGCAAGTCGCCGGCGTGAAAGTGGCGCATTCGAAACACGCCTCGAACAATCCAAAGGCCTATTACAAGACGCGCTATACCGTCGACGACGTGATCAACTCTCGGATCATCTGCAAGCCATTGCATCTGCTGGATTGCTGCGTAGAAACCGACAACGCGACCTGCATCATCGTCACGCGCCTCAACAGGGCGCGGGACTGTCCGAATCCGCCGGCGGTCATCCAGTCGGTCGTCGGCCGTTGCTGCAAGCCGCGCATTGACATGCACTATCAGCACGGCCCCATTTCCACCGTCGCCGGCCACTACGCCAAGGATATCTTGTGGCCCAACGCGGGTGTCGGCCCCGAGGACATCGATGTCACCGGGTCCTACGACGCCTTTACCTTCACAACGATGCTGCAGCTTGAAGATTACGGCTTCTGCAAGAAGGGCGAAGGCGGCGATTATGTTTCCTCCGGGACTATCGAACTTGGCGGCGCGCGGCCGAACAACACGTCGGGCGGCCATCTGTGCGAAGGCTACACGCATGGCATGAGCATGGTGATCGAGAATACCCGCCAGCTTCGCGGTACCGCGGACGATTCCTGTCCGGTCGGGCCAGACGGTAAGAAACAACACACATACGACTATGCCGAAGGTGGCTGCCGTCAGGTCAAGGACGCGGAGCTGTCCGCCAATCTAGGCTGGGCCATGCCCGGTACGGGATCGGCGATGGTCATGGCCAAAGATCACCGGTAGGGGAGGAAGAACGATGCCAGTACAAGGCGATTATATGGGCATGATGCTAACCATCGACGATCTCGATGGCGAGAATCTGGACTTCTTCCGCTATTGCGGAGCGCGGGATTTCCGCCTGCAACGCGGCAAGCAAAGCGGCCTGCTGCGCTACCCGCCGGCGACCGCTTGCCCGTGGACCAGCGACCGCGAGTCGGAATGGGTCTCGGTCGAAGGCAAGGGCACGGTGCATTCCTATGCCGAAGTCCATCACCCGATCCAACCGGCATTCCACGACAAGGTCCCTTACATGATTATCCTGGCCGATCTCGACACACAGAAGGGTGAACCTAGCGCCGACGAAGCTATCCGCGTCGCTGGGAACCTTGTCACCGCGGACGGTGAGTTTGCGCCGCCGGAGATGGTCAAACGGGTCGGTATCGGGACTCGGGTCAAGATGGTCTTTGTCGACGTCGTCGACGGCTTCGCCATTCCGCAATGGGCCATCGACGAAGACGCCGATCAGCCGGAAAGCCCCTGGCGCTATCCGCAGGAATAGGCACGCATAAATAGACTACTGATCCTGGGACGCGGCCTCGAGTTCCTGACGAAGCTGGTCGACCGTTTGACCATCGACCGCGATGTTGCCATAACAGGCGGCGTTGAAGCAGTCGGTAATCCGGGCAACCGGCGCGCCGGGAACGGTAGCTTCGAGGTCGGGCCGGCGTTCTCGCGGCGTCATCGAAGGTATGAACTCGTAGCCGCGCTTCACGGCAGCGGACAACATAGCGAAATAGAGCGCATACACCTCGGATATTCCAGGCCTGTCTTTGGGATAACGGAATCCCGCCGAAGCCTGCCCAGACAGCATCCAATCCGGCAGAAGGCCAAGTGCCAGATTGATCAAATCGGCAGCCGCATTGGCTTCGCCCCGTATCGATTCTCGATCCACGACCGAGACCGCCAGGACGCGCGCCGCATGCGCGCGATAGGCCCATAGGAGCAGGCGATACAGCAGGTAGATCGCGGCCAGGAGCAGCGGATATTTCAGTAACTCTGCGATAAATTCGACAAACGGCGATACACTGCCAGTTTCGATATTCTCCCACCATGCGTTTTCCCGCGGTGTCACAACGCGGTCGGCACGGCTACGCGGCACGCTGTCGCCAATCAGCCAAATGATGAAGCTGAAGATTACTTCCAGGACCGGCACCAGTAAGACCGTGATGACCCAGGAAACGCCATCGAGAACGCGGCCCCAGACGGCGACCAACAACCGCAAACCGTCTCCGCCAAACAGTATGCCGATCAAGCCAATCGCGAACCCGCCGCCGATCACGGCAGCCACCGCGAGGGCTACCGTACGCGGCCAGGCACCGGTGGGCGCCATACGGGCAAAAGCCAAACCCGCGAGACTGACCGCGAAGAACGGAATGATCATGATCGTCGCGGCGAAATCGGCATCGAACGCCAGTTCCGCCAGGATCGTCACAGCCAGCCCGACGATGCCGGTGCGGAAGGTCAGCAGCAAGCGCGCCTGAGGGTGTGTGTCGACGGCAATACGGACCCCGCGATACCAAAGAAGACCGGCCATCGCCGTACCGATAATCAAGCCGGCCAATACCTTGCCTGGATATCCCCCACCAATAAAGCGCGGCCCCCACAGAAGATCGATTGAACCTTCGGCGGCGACAACGGACATTGAAACGTAAATCGTCGCCAGGCCGAGCAGTGCCTGCGCCACGGCTGGCCCGGCCGGCTGCTGGGCTGCGCGTGGGATCGTCCGCGTAACAACAACGCTTACGGCAATCAGCAAAAACACGATAAGAAGCGGCAACGGCGAACCGCCTTGATCAAGCAGGAAACCAGCCATGCCCAACACTGGATAGAGCCACACCGTGTCGGCAATAACGGTTGCTGCGATCACCAGCATGTCGCGCTTAGTCGGCATCCGCGCCCTCGTGCACGGTAAACACCGAGCGGTAATCCTGAATCGGCAAATTGGGAATGTCGGGCATGTCATCCGCCCCGACATAGAGAGCAACGATCGGATGGCCGCGCCGCCCCAGATCGATAACGAAGTCGGTGGCCGAGGACCGAAAAACCCCAGCGACGTAAACAATCGTCGCGCCGAAGGGAATCGCCTCCGCCCCATATTCAGCGGCGACAGACTCCAGCGGCCGAGCTGTCATCGACGTTGCCCCCGCCAGGGTCGTCATTATGGTCGTCAATTGCTCCGGCCCTGCGCCTGGCGCGACCATCGGCGGCGCGATACCGCCTGCGATGTTGCAATTGACCACGACTCCGACCGAGCAGCCGAGCTCCACCGATCGAACCGCTACCGACGCGGCGCCTGACACTGCGGCTTCCAGTAGTTCGGGGCGATTGCTCCAGCGGTCGAGCTCGCTGGTATCGCACTCCACCAGGATCACGACCCGTTGCGCAACGCTCGGATCATACGTCCTGACATAAACCGCATCGCGGCGCGCGGTCGCCTTCCAGTCGATCCGGCGGGCAGGATCGCCGGGCCGGTACTCGCGCAGTCCGCTTGGCCGCGTCGGATCGTCGACGCGCTGCAACTGGCTTAAGGAGTCCCCGATCGGCCGCGACGCCGGCAGCACGAAATCGGGCAGCGGCACCGTCCGGGGATAGACAACCACCCCCGGCGGCCGCCGCAGCGCTTCGACGGTCGCCTGATAGAATCCGAATATATCGCCACTCATGATCCGCGACGGCCCGAATGCGTAATGTCCTCGGCTCAGCGCCTTCAGGCGATGATGAAACGTAATGCGTTCATATTGGCCAAGGCTGGTTACCTCCTTGACCTCGGTCATTCCGAACTGGCTCAAGCGCGGCGGCCCCCCATCCGCGAGCGCCAGGCCGGTCGGAACGAATTCGGTAAGGCTAAACCAGGGAAGCGGAAGCGGTTTGCGGTTTTCCACCGTCAAGGCGAGATCGAATTCGTCGCCGACCATGAGCCGGTCGTTCGAGGCAACACAACGGTACTCTACATCGACCAGCGCCAGGCGCGCCCAAAGCCGGGACACGAACACGAGCACCAGGACAAGACCACAAAGCGCCGCAACGAACAGTTTGCCGGCCGCGGCCCCAACAATCGCAACGATAAAGATGACAGCCACGATCAGATCGGAAACCACCGAGCCGGACCGCGTCCACCGGCCGTGCCGGGTCTCGACGATCTGCCCGTCGCCGATCGCCATCAGGTGGGCCCACCGGCCCCTTCGATCGGCACAGCCGTCTGGTCGAGAATTTCCGCGATAACGGTTGCCGCATTGACACCGCGCAGGCGCGCTCCGGACTCGACGATCAGCCGATGCATCAGCACCGGCGCGGCCAGCGCCTTAACGTCATCCGGCATCACGTAGCCGCGGCCGTCGATCGCCGCATGCGCCTGACAGGCGCGCTGTAGCGACAACGCTGCGCGAGGGCTCGCGCCAAGCCGCAACCGCTTGTCGCTTCGCGTCGCCCCAACGATTGTCAGCAGATAGTCGCGCACCGCGCTATCGACCTGCACGCCGTCCACCGCGGCTTGCAGCCGCACGACGTCCTCGGGCCCGGCAACCGGCTCGATTCTCGCCTGCCCGGGATCGCTCTGGAAGCGGTCCAGCATTGCCGCCTCTTCCTCGATATCCGGATAACCGAGCGCAAGACGCAGCAGGAAACGATCAAGCTGGGCTTCCGGTAGCGGAAAGGTGCCTTCCAACTCGACCGGATTAAGCGTCGCGATCACAAAGAACGGAGTCGGCAGCGATCGCGTGGTGCCATCCGTGGATACCTGGCGCTCCTGCATCGCCTCCAACAACGCCGACTGCGTGCGGGGCGTTGCCCGGTTGATCTCGTCCGCCAAAAGAATTTGCGTGAACACCGGCCCCGGACTGAACTCAAATTCGCGCTTGTTCATGTCGAACAGGTTCACACCCAGCACGTCGGCCGGCACGAGATCGGGCGTGAATTGTACGCGGCCAAAGTCGCAGCGCAAGGTCATCGCCAGAGCCTTCGAGAGGGTCGTCTTACCGGTCCCGGGCACGTCTTCAATCAGCACGTGGCCGCGCGCGAGCAGCGCCGAGACCGCAAGATCGATCGCCTGCGACTTACCGACAATCACACGCTGAACGGCCTCGCGAACGGCCGTGGCGAAACGTTGTACGTCAGCTATCGCGTCCGGCTCGGCGCCCTGGACTCCAACCGTTGCCTGATTCCCATCGCCCTGCATCTTTTCGCCGCCGTCCTTTATCGTCGCAACACAATGTCGAGTGTCGTCGATTTAACGGCGATGGCAAAATGGTTTCGAACGCTACCGTCCCGGCACGACCGTTTCGTCGATAAAGGCCGACTCGCGGAGGAATTTCTCGATCCCCTCGGCCGGATTGTCGCGGCGCAGCGCCTCGAGCTGCCGCAATTCGCCGGAAATCTTCGCCCGCCGTTCGGCAAGATGCTGGTAGTGCGTATCGCATCCGGCGACCTGGCGCGGGTAATTGCGCAGCGCTTCGAAGGTTTCCTTCCGCTTCGCTTCAAGCCGGTCGCGAATAGCCGTCCAAACCGGCTCGGTATTTTTAGCTTCTCTGCGCATACCGCGTTCCCTCGTGAACATCCTTACAACCTATCACAAACAAAAAGTCGTTAGCGAACCGCTAACCGGACAGATGCAACGCCGGATCGGCAATATATTCGAGAAACGCCGGGCGCTGCCTGATCACGTCGTACCAGCGCTGCATATGCGGTAAATCCGGCGTTTCGAGATCGAAGAGAAACCAGCGATGTACGCGCATGCCGATGGGAATGTCGCCCATCGTAAAGCGATCCCCGGTAATGAACGGCGTGCGCGCCAGCTGATCGTCGATGATCCGCAAGGGCGTCAGCAGCGCTTGCCGCGCACTTTCCACCTCATCCGGGTTCCGTTCTTCCGGCGGCAACCGGACCAGATTCATCACCAGCGTATGCTGGTGCGGCAGGAACACGTTGCCTTCCCAATCCATCCAGCGGCTCGCCGAAGCAAAGGTCTCGATTTCGCTGCCGTACATCGAATCCGGCGCGTATTTCATCGCCAAATATTGGATGATGCTGTTCGATTCCCACAGGGTGAACTCGCCGTCCATGACCGTCGGAACGGTTCCGTTGGGATTCATGGCACGGTATTCCAGCGTGTCGACGATACCGTAGGGCGCGTTGCCTTTGTCGACACTACCGTCCGGCCCCATCGTGCCGCTGGCCAGGATCATTTCGAACTCGATACCGATCTCGCCGAGTGCCCACAGCACCTTCTGCGTCCGGGCAGATGTCGGGCGGCCCCATATCGTCAGCATGTCGGATCTCCTCACCAATTCATGATCGGAGTGTAGCGGAGATTTGGGCTTTCGCGCCATTTGCCGCCATGTCACTCTACGCGCAATCACACATATGCTTTAGGGAAAGAGAAGAACATGAAACTGATTGGTGCCTACCGTTCGCCGTACGTCCGCCGTGTTGCCGTAAGCCTGAACCTGATGGGGATGGCATACGAGCACGATCCGATCCCCGTATTCGACGAACAGGACGCGGTGCGGAAATACAATCCTCTGGTCCGGATTCCCACCTTGGTACTCGATGACGGCGAGTCCCTGCTGGAAAGTTATGCAATCCTCGACACGCTCGACGATATGGCCGGCCCGGAAAAACGGTTATTGCCCGCAAACGGCCCGGAACGACGGGCTTTGTTGAAGCTGACGGCGATTGCCACCGGCACGATGGATAAGGCGATCTGGGCGGTCTATGAGGGCCGGTTCCATCCGAAGGAAAAAATCCACCGTCCCTGGATCGAGCATAATGAGGAACAGGCCTGCGGCGGCCTCGGTTTCCTGAACGACTGCGCGAAGGAAGCCAATGACGGTTGGCTTGGCGGCGGCAACCGGATTGGCCAGGCCGATGTCAGCGGGGCAATCGCCTACGCCTTCACCAATATGGCGCGGCCAAAGTTGGAACTGGCGGAAAAATTCCCTGCCCTCGCCGCCTTCTCGGCGCGCTGCGAAGCGATGGATGCCTTCTCCAGCGTCGCGCCGTAGCTAGAGACGAGACGCGACAAACCAGGCAATGATGGCCGCCGTCCACCCCGACCCTAACCCTCCCCCATCGAAGGGGGGAATAGTAAGCGGCGTGTCTGATTTGTCCCTTCCCCCTTGCGGGGGAAGGCTAGGATGGGGGGCCTGCAACGGCGCAATTGCACGACGCACGCCAATCTGAGAAGCTTGCCGCTATGAACGAACATGCAAAGACAGGCACGGAGTTCAGGGACGATGAGCGACGCGCGACGCGCCTGCCGCCGGAGACCGTCAAGCGCCTCACCGCAATCAATCCTGTCAAATCCTCGTATGCGGCTCTCGAAACGCTGGCGATCATCGCCGCCGCGATATCCGCTTCGATCATATGGTGGACGCCCTGGGTCGTGATCCCCGCGATCATCGTCATCGCCGGTCGGCAACAGGCGTGTTTCGTGCTGGCGCATGATGCTGCGCATTACCGGATGTTCGAGAATCGCGCGTTGAACGATGTGATAGGCCGCGCCTTTGCGACGATCGTCGGCATCTCGATGTGCACTTACCGCGTCCTGCACCGTCTGCACCACAACCATCTCTATGAGGACCGCGACCCGGACACGCCGCTGCATGGCGGCTACCCACGCGGGGGCGCCTATCTCGTCAGGAAGCTGGCGAAGGACTTAGCCGGCCTCACCGCCTACAAGACCTATTCGTACTTTTTCGGCGCGCCGGCGATCAACGACGATGCAGACGGCGCAAACCGCCCCCTGGACGACACTTCACTAGCGCTCCGCAAGGCCGCCCGACAGGATCGCTGGTTTGTCGCTGCCTTCCATATCGCAGCCCCCATCGTCGCCTTTTCATTGGGGTACGGCGTCGAATACCTGGTCCTCTGGATCCTGCCACTGGTTACGGTATTGCAGGCGCTGTTGCGCTTCCGGGCAATTTGCGAGCACGGCGCTGTAACCGATATGTCATCGCCGCTGACCGCCGCACGGACCAACATCGCACCCGCGTGGCTGCGCTGGTGGATGTTCCCGCACCACGTCAATTATCACGTGGAGCATCATCTCTATCCGTCGATCCCGCATTACAATCTGCCGGCCTGCCACGCAGAAATGAAACGGCACGGACTGCTGGAGCATGCGGAAGTCCGAAATGTGTTCACCACAGCTCGTCTCGTTGTCGCGCCACGCCCGAGCGCTCCTCAGGTTTCACCGATTGGAAGCGCGACCTCCTGATCCCGTTCCGCTTCCGATTGCAACCAGGCCCGGAAAGCCTCGATTGAAGGCTGCTCGGCAGTGCCTTTCGGACACACGATCCAATAGGCGATCGGGGCGGGAACGGAAGCCGTAACCGGGCGGATAAGACGTTCTGCTTTCAGGTCGAGAGTCGCCAGCGCGCTTCTCGCCAAGGCAACGCCCTGCCCCGCCACCGCGGCGTCGATTGCCAGGCTGGTGTCCGAGAAGATCGGGCCTTGCCGGGTTGCCGCCTCATCAACGCCGAACGCCGCGAACCATTCGCGCCAGCGCGTGCGCTCCTGGTCGTGCAACAAGCGGCAATGCGCCAGGTCGAAGGGCGTCGTGATGGAAGCCTCCGCGGCGAATGCAGGGCTGCACACCGGGAAGTACCATTCGGGGCACAGCCGTGTGACATGCAGGTGTGGCCAGTCGCCTGTGCCGTGCCGGATGCCGAGATCGATATCGTCAGTGGCGAAATCGACATGCTGGCGCGACGCGCTGATCCGCAGGTCTATTTCCGAATGGGCATCGGCGAAATCACCGAGTCTCGGGACCAGCCATTTGTTGGCGAAATTGGGCGACATGGTCACGGTGAGAACGCGGTCCCGGCGGTCGCGCCGCAACGACTCGGCGCCGGCCCGCAGCCGTTCCAGCGCCTCCCGCGCATAGGGCAGATAGGTCCGTCCCGCCTCGGTCAGCAGGAGCCCGCGCGCCTTTCGCTCGAACAAGCGTACGCCAAGCAGGGCTTCCAGTTCACGCATCTGGTGGCTGACCGCGCCTTGCGTAAGGCTCAGCTCCTCCGCCGCGCGCGTAAAATTGAGCAGCCGCGCTGCCGCTTCGAAGGTCCGCAAGGCGGGGGTGCTGGGTAAATAATCCATCGGCGAGACATTAAAATATTTAATGGCAGTAGTAAAATTGTTCGTTTTTAGAGTTCCTCAAATTCGGTCATTTTTCTGCGACAGAAAACGATAGGAAGATTAGAAATGACAATGTCTCCCTTTTGGATCTCCGCCGAAGACCTGATCGACCGTATCGGGACGCCGCGCGCGCCAATGCTGTTCGACACCTGCCGTGGGAAGGCCTTTGCGGCTGCCGACCGGGTCATCGCCGGCGCGAAATGGCGTTCCCAGCGCGCCGTGGACGACTGGATCGCGGAAATTCCCGCCAACGCCGATGTGGTCGTGAACTGCCTGCATGGGCATCAGATGAGCCAGAGCACGACCGCCCAGCTGCGCGAAAAGGACGTCAATGCCCGCGCACTAGAAGGCGGGACCGACGCGTATATCGAAGCCGGTGGCGTCACGATCGCGAAATCCGACGCGCTGCCGAAATACCACGAGGGTGCTACGCGATGGGTGACGCGCGAGCGGCCCAAAGTCGACCGTATCGCTTGCCCCTGGTTCATTAAGCGCTTCGTCGATCCTGCAGCGGAAATTCTTTATGTCCACGCGGATTGGGTGAAGGATTCGGCCATCGAGCTGGACGCCATACCCTTCGACGTGCCGGACACCGACTACAGCCATGACGGCGAAAAATGTAGCTTCGATGTCTTTCTGGACCGTTTCGGCGTCGAGGACAGCGCCTTGCGCCATCTCGCCCGGATCGTGCGGGGCGCCGACACCGCCCGTCTCGACCTCGAACCGCAAGCGGCGGGCCTGCTCGCGCTGTCGCTCGGCGTATCGGCGGCGAACCACGACGATCATGCGGCACTTGACCAGGGCATGGTGATATACGATGCGCTATACTCCTGGTGCCGCAACGCGGTGGCCGAAACCCACAGCTGGCCAGCACAGGCGGCCGGACAATGACCAGTCTGGAGACTCCCATCATCGACAAGACCGAACGAACAGAAGTACCGTCGCTGACCCAGGCGTTCCACGTCTGGCTCAAGATCGGCCTGCTCAGCTTCGGCGGTCCCGCCGGGCAAATCGCCCTCATGCACAAGATGCTGGTCGAGGAACGGCGCTGGATAGACGAGTCGCGGTTCCTGCATGCACTCAATTACTGCATGCTCCTGCCGGGGCCGGAGGCCCAGCAGCTTGCCACCTATATCGGCTGGCTGTTGCACCGGACCGTCGGCGGGCTGATCGCGGGCCTGCTCTTCGTGCTGCCCGGCGCGGCGGTGATGCTCGCTCTCAGCATCGCTTACGCGCTTTACGCCGACCTCCCGCTCGTCGCGGCGGCCTTCATCGGAGTCAAGGCCGCAGTGCTGATCGTCGTCGTCGAGGCCGTGCTGCGGATCGGCAAACGCGCACTCAAAACGGCCCCGATGTATCTGATCGCCGCCGGCGCCTTTGTCGCCATCGCCCTGTTCGCCGTACCGTTCCCATTGATCGTCGCGGGAGCCGCACTGGTCGGCTTCATCGGTGGCATGGCGCGGCCCGACCTGTTTGTCGTCATCAAGGGTCAGTCGGTCGAAGACAGTGATGGACCCAGCGTCATCGATACGATGGCGGCACGGGGCGAACTTTCGCACACCGCGCCCTCCGCAAGCCGGTCGATTTGGCTCATCGTCATATTCGGGTTGCTGTGGGCTGGTCCGGTCGCGGCGCTATTTGCAACCCTCGGCGCCGGCAACGTCTTCGCGGAGGAAGCGGCCTTCTTCAGCAAACTGGCCGTCGTTACCTTCGGCGGCGCCTATGCGGTTCTCGCCTATATGGCGCAGCAGGCGGTCGAGACTCATCAATGGCTGACCGGGGCGGAAATGCTCGACGGGCTGGGCCTCGCCGAGACGACGCCGGGGCCGCTGATCATGGTGACGCAATTCGTCGGGTTTCTCGGCGCCTATCGCCACGCGACGGGCATCGATCCGATCCTCGCCGGCGTCATCGGCTCCGTCGTGACCGTTTGGGTGACCTTCGCGCCGTGCTTCCTGTGGATCTTCCTCGGTGCGCCTTACATCGAACGGCTCCGCAATAACCGGTCGTTAAGCGCCGCGCTGTCCGGTATTACCGCCGCCGTGGTCGGCGTTATCCTGAACCTTGCCGTCTGGTTCGGCCTGCGCGTTGTCTTCGCCGAAGTCGGTTCGGTGCAATTCGGGATGCTGTCGTTGCCCGCCCCCGACGTCGCGACCATCAGCTATGCGGCACTCGGCCTGACCGTCGTCGCAGCGCTGGCCATGTTCCGCTTCCATCTGGACGTTCTGAAAACCCTCGCCCTCTGCGGCACCGGTGCGATTGCCATCCACTTCTTGACCTAGCCGCGACTCCGCAAGGTCAGCCGCATATAGGTCGTTGCGACAGCGATTGCGCCAGCGACTGCATAAAACGCCGCAAGATAACTGCCACTCAACGTAACGATGAGGCCGAAGAGGACGGGAACCACGGCGACGCCAGCCAAGGTCGCAAACTGCGCCCCGCTCGCGGCGTCGCCGACAGTGCCGGGCGGTGCGAACTTGACCAGCTCGGAGAAATAGACACCGTTCCAGCCATGGCTCGTCGCGCCCAGCGCGAAGCTCAAGACGCCGAGCAACAGCACCGGCCAGTCCGGGGCGAAATAGCCTGTCACGATCGAGAAAACCGCCGTTGCCGCGCCGAGACCGGGCAGCACGTAGTTCGCCGGAATCACGCTGTCCGCGATGGCACCCCAAAACAACCGGCCCAGCACGCCGCCGATCTGCATCACCGTGAAGATCAGGCCTGCCGTCGTGAGCGAACGGGATAACGCGTCGGTCAGATAGACGACGAAGAAACTCGCCAGCGACACTTGGGTTCCGGAGAAAATGAATCCGCTCAGGGCGAGACAGCGCAAACGGGAGTCACGCCAGACCAGCCGCAAGGGTTCCATGACGCTGCCAACCCGGATCGTGCGGCCGAGATCCCGGCCGCCATCCAGCCGCGGCCGCAGGGACTGAATGGCGATCGCGACAATGCAGGCGGCAACACCCGTTGCCAGGATCGCGACCCGCCAGTCGAACAGGATCACAAGCAGTGGCAGCACCGCCCCCGCAAGCGCCGTACCGGCGGGCTGCGCCGATTGCTTGATGGAAAAGAACAGCGGCCGCCGCGGCTCCGGAACGACGCGGGCGAGGATATGGGTGCTGAGCGGATTGATCGGGCCGTAGCTGATGCCCAGCACGATGGCGCTGATCAGCGCGGCAAGCGGATTGGACAGAGCGAGGCACGCGACGCCCAGCATCGCCAGCACCATCATCGTCTGCGCGACCCGGATGGCGCCGAAACGGTCCGAGAACGCACCGGTCAGCAAGCCGGCCAACATGCCGGAACCATAGGCGATGGCCGTGAAGGTGCCGATCAAGGTCGCCTCGACACCGATATCCGGTGCGGCCACCGGCGCGATCACCGCAACCCCGAACATCGTCAGCGACGCCATGATCTGGACTGACGACGTCGCCAGGAGTGGCGCAATCGCCCCCCGGTCCGTTGCTTCGGTCATCGTCGCGTCCCACCCCTATCGATCATCCGGGCTATCCCCTACCCTCATGGCCGCTATTCTATGCAGCACGCCACCGTAATGAACAATCCGAATGGGAACAGCGATGAGCCTGGAAGCACGTCTCGAAAAACTGGAATCGGAAATGCATGTCCTCAACGCAAAGGACGAAATCTGGCGCATGATTACGCGCTACGCCCGTGCGGTCGACGAGGAAATCGACGACGAGCTTTCGGCGATCTTCACCGAAGATGTCGTGTCCCAGACCATACCCTGGTCGCAAGGTCAGGCGACCGGCAAGGACCACGCGGTCAAGGCCTTCAAAAGCTACCAACGCCGCTTCGTCAACCGGAAGCGTTTCATTGTCAACGAACAGATCGATATCACCGGACCGGACACGGCAACAGCCTGGGCCAACTGGCTGACGCTGCATGCGAATGACGGTGCGTCCTACGCCGGCTGGGGCTGCTACGACTGGGAGTTCGCCTGCGTCGACGGTCTCTGGCTGATTTCGAAAATGATCATAACCGTGGACTGTATGACCACACTGGATAAGGGTTGGGGCGACGCCGCAACACTGGTCGCACAATATCCGGAAAAGCGCGCGCGCTAAGAATTAGCGTTGTGCCGCAAGCTCATTCGGTGCGGACGCCACCTCCAGCAGGAGCTTGCGCAGGACGGCCTGCTCGAAGCTCGTATTGCCGTCGGCGGTCACGACGAAACTGCCGGGGCCACCAATGATCTGCGTTTCGAACGCCAATTCCAGGTCATAAAGAACCGGCCGGCCGTTGCAGTCGCGGCACAGGATTGCCAGCCCGTTGATGATGATGCCGTCGGCCAAGGCCGCCGCCCGCGCCACATGAATCAAAATTCCATTCCAGGTGTTCGCGCTGTCGCCGGAAAAATCGATGACTTTGCGCGTCCCTATCAGCGCGTTGTCCTTAATCAGGGCATGCCCGGCGGCGATGGCACTCCCGATGGCGTTGGGTCCGGTGGCGCGGCGCGGTGCAGCGCGAAGTTTCTGCACAAAGGCAGCAGCACTCTTCGGGCCGTCGATAATCGTCCAGGGTACGACGATGTCCTGCCAGTTCTCGTCGCCCCATTCGACATAGGTAATGGCGATGCGCCGGTGATAACCGCCCAAGATCGTATCCAGCACGTCGGGATGCGTGATACCGGCCGCGTACCCTTCGCGCTGCAGACGGATTTCCGCATTGTCGATCGACCAGGACGCATCCGCCAGCAGGACGAGTTCGAGATCGACCTTTTCCTGCGCCAGAGCGTCGGCACCGATAACGCTCAAAAGCACCACCAAAGCAACGCCAATTTTACCCATGCAAATCTCCTAGTGTCCTGATCGCGAATTTCAAAGCATTGAATTTCGCGTGAATTAGCACACCAACTATCAAAGGCTAGTGTGATTCAGATCCTAAACTTTGCCGCATTGAATGCGGCAAACTTCAGAATCATCACACTAGCCCCATTGCGTGCCGACCCTGCGCGACGCCATGATATCACGCCCAGTTCAAAACCACGCCAGGAGAACCTTCGCCAATGGCCAGCGCCGTGCTGCAGGAAATCATCGCCGCCAAACGAGCCAATCCTTATGGCCCCAAGAAGACCGTTGCGGAACTCCGCGCTCAGTCGGACAAAGGCGCGGCGGAGCCGTTGCCCGACGGCGCAACCTTTGAAGTGATAAACGCCAACGGCGTGCCCGCGGAATGGATCGAAGGCGCCGGCGCGCGCCACGACCGAACGTTCCTGTTCATTCATGGCGGCGGCTACTACCGCGGTTCCGTCGCGGCGAGCCGGGCGACCGCGGCGCGCATCTCGGCCGCCACGGGCGCCCGGGTCCTGTCGACCAGCTATCGTCTGGCGCCGGAACACTCCTTCCCCGCCGCCATCGACGATGTGCATAGCGCCTACCGTTGGCTCTTGTCGGAGAATGTCGATCCGTCGCGTCTCATGGTCGGCGGCATTTCCGCGGGCGGCGGCCTGACGCTCGCGCTGCTGCTTAAGCTAAAGGAAGCCAGCGACCCGCAGCCGGCGGGCGCCGTGCCGATGAGCGCTTGGACCGACATGACCCAGACGGCTGCAACTTACCTGACCAAAGCCGATGAGGATCCGTCCATCAGCAAAATCTATCTGGACCGCATGTCGGGCTATTACCTGAACGGTGCGGACCCGAAAACGCCGCTCGCCTCGCCGCTGTTCGGCGATCTTTCTGGGCTGCCGCCGTTGCTCGTTCAAGTCGGCACGGCCGAGACGCTCCTGGACGACAGCCGGTTGTTCGCGGAACGCGCCGAAGCGGCCGGTGTGGATGTCGTTTATCAGCCATGGGACGACATGATCCATGGCTGGCACGGCAGCGCGCGGGTTCTGCCGGAAGCGCAGGAAGCAATCGACAGCATCGGCGACTTCTTCAAAAGCCACGTCTCATAAAACTGCACAGCGGCTAGTTCGGGTGCACTTCCAGATAGAGCAGCGTCTTCTCTGCATGCCCACCGCCATGATGATTGCCGAACCCGTGCACGGTCACCGGAAACCGGCCCGTCGCGTGGGCCTTGAAGCGCATCGTTGCGGGCGCCCCCGGCTTCGCCTTCACCTCAATGTCGTAGCCGTGCAGATGCAGGTCGGCGGTCTCGTCTGTGTTCCAGCGCAGTTCGACCATCTGGCCTTCGGTAACACGAATGACATTTGCCTCGACAAGTTTGCGTTTCTTGATCGTACGCTCGATTGTCACATTGGCTTGTTTTTCGGCGGCCAGCACCACAGGCCCGTTGAAGACACCGCTGACTAGGCCTGTAACGATGGCTAAGCCGGTGAAAGTTATCACAAGCCATTTCATGAGGAACGCTCCGTGAGGGGGATGGTCATCTCCGAAATATAGGAAGCAATGCAGTCAATTACAGTACGCGTTAGCGCGTCCCCTCTCTCAAATTTCGCGCACATCCGGGCGATTTGATCTGTAGGCCGCGCATCGGTCCTGATAACGTCGGCGAACCATGCGATTGGATCGTCGACGAAAAAGCATTCTTGCGACCTGCTGCGGCGCGCACGCCATCCAGGATGGCCTAGGCGCCTCGCTTTACGTCCTGCTGCCGGTGCTCGCGCAGGCCTTTGGGTTGAGCTACGCCCAGATCGGTTTGCTGCGCTCCGTCAACAATGGTGCGATGACGTTGCTGGAAATGTCATCCGGCGTGATTTCGGAACGCCTGGGTGAGCGGAACCTGTTGGTGTTCGGCCTGGTCTGCGCCGGGGCCGGATATGTCGCCCTCTCCATGGCAGAAAGTTTGTGGATACTCGCAGTGTGCCTCTTCGTCGTCGGCGTCGGCGGGGCGTTCCAGCACGCGCTGTCGTCGTCGATTGTCAGCAGCACTTTCGAAGCGGACGGGCGACGGTCGGCACTGGGCCTGTACAACTCTTCCGGCGATGCCGGGAAACTCGCCTTCACGGGCCTGTTCAGCCTTGCCGCCGGATTGGGCATCGCCTGGCAGGGAGTCGTATCGGCTTTCGGGATGGCCGCGCTGATTGGCGCCGTCGCCGTCTTCTTCACCTTGTTTTCCACGGCAGCCGGCGGCCGGCGAGTGGGCGTCGAGGCGCACGACGGAACGGCCGCGATCGGATGGGGCATTCAGGACAGGACGGGATTCACCGGGCTGTGCATCGCGGTGTTTCTCGACACGGCGATCCAGACAGGCTTTTTGACGTTTCTCGCTTTTTTTATTGCGGCAAAGCAGGTGCCGTTGAGCCTCGCAACTCTGGCGGTTACCTTGACCCTCGTCGGTGGAATGCTGGGTAAGGCGGCGTGCGGCTTTCTCGCCGAGCGGATCGGCACGCGCGCCGCCTTCGCCCTGGTTCAAACCCTTACAGCAGGTGGCATCGTCGCGGTCCTGCTGTCCGAAAAGACGTTGGCTTTCGTGCTACTGCCGGTGCTGGGAGTCGTCCTGCAGGGATCGACGTCGATCACCTATGGGCTCGTTGGCGATCTCGTCCACGGTGCGCGCGTCTCGCGCGGCTTTGCCCTGATCTATTCCGTTTCCAGCCTATCCGGGCTGTTGGGACCGATCTTTTTCGGGTTGCTCAGCGACCATCACGGCATCGAGACGACCATGATCGTCATGGCCGCGATATCGGTACTCGCCATCCCGCCGATCGCCCTGCTTCGGCCGAAGGCGCTCGGCGCCGTTTGACCGGTATCCATGTCGGATCATCGCCGCCGATTCACCCTGGGTCCGACACCTCGCCCGACGCCAAGCCACGCTGTTCGGCGGAAAGCGCGATCGTGATCAGGCCTGCCATCGCGAGCAGCGCGGACGCGGTCAGCAGACACCCAGTGAGGCCCCAGAGCTGGTAGGACAGACCGGAGAGCAGACTTCCGGCGAGACGGCCGCCGGCATTGGCCATGTAATAGAAACCGACATTGAGCGCGACCTTGTCCGTGTCGGTGTAGGTCAGGATCAGGTAGGAATGGACGGAGGAGTTGTAGGCAAAGACGACGCCGAACAGAGCGAGGCCACCGACGACTGCTACCGCCGGTTCCAGGCCGGCCTCTAACGCGGCGACAATCGCGATGGGAATCGCGGTGAGCAGGAAGGCGCCGAGCTGCGCCGCCTTCGTCTCGGCGGACCTGCCATCCGCTGAGCGCTTCACCACCGTCGGTGCGGCAGCCTGCACGACGCCGTAGCCGATTACCCAGACGGCTAGGAAACCGCCAACTTCGGTAAAGCTCCAGCCCAGAGCTTCGTAGAGGAATATCGGAACGCCGACGACGAACCACACATCGCGCGCGCCAAACAGGAAGAAGCGCGCCGCCGACAGCAGATTGATCGCCCGCGTCTTCGACAGGATCTGGGTGAACTTCACCTTCGTCTTTGCCTTGCCCAGGTCGGTGCGCAAGAAGGCCACGCAGGCCAGCAGCACAGCGGCAAGAGCGCCCGCCATCACCCACAATGACTGTTCGAAGCCGAGTGCTGCCAACAGGAAGCCGCCGAGAAAGAAACCCGCCCCTTTCAGCGCGTTCTTCGAACCCGTCAACAGCGCGACCCATTTGAACAACGTGGAGTGCGCATCGTCCGGAACGACCAGCTTGATCGCGCTCTTGGAGCTCATCTTGGTCAGATCCTTGGCGATCCCTGACAGGCCTTGCGCCGCGACGACGAAGGCGACCGACGACAGCTTCGACCAGGCGGGATCGAGCTGCGACAGCATCCATAGCGCCACCACCTGTAGCGCCAGCCCGGCGTAGAGCGTGATCCGTAGACCGAACCGCGAGCCGATCCAGCCGCCCAGCAAGTTCGTCACGACGCCGAAGAACTCGTACAGCATGAACAGGAACGCCAGTTCCAGCGGCGAATAACCCAGCGTGTGGAAATGCAGCAGCACCAGCATGCGCAGCGCACCGTCGGTCAGGGTGAAGCCCCAATAGGCGGCCGTCACAACGGCATAATTCCGAATATCGATCATGCCCTATTCCGCAGCTTCGCGGCCTCGCATCAATCCCGCCGCGACCTTGTCGGCAAGTTCGACCATGCGGCACACATAGCCGTACTCGTTATCGTACCACGAAAAGACCTTCACCTGCGTGCCATCGACCACCATGGTCGAGGGCGCATCGACGATCGAGGACCTTGTGTCGTTCACGAAGTCCGCCGACACGAGCGGCCGCGTCTCATAGCCGAGAATATCCTTAAGCGCTCCAGTTGACGCCACTTCGAATAGCCCGTTCACCTCCTCGATCGTTGTCTCCCTCGCGACTTCGAACACGCAATCGGTCAACGAGGCGTTCAGGATCGGGACGCGAACCGCGATACCGTTCAGCTTGCCGTCGAGCTCCGGGTATATCATTGCGATGGCCTTGGCCGACCCGGTCGTGGTCGGGATCAGCGAGGTCAGCGACGACCGCGCACGGCGCAGATCCTTGTGTGGCGCATCGACAATCGTCTGCGTGTTGGTCACATCGTGGATTGTCGTAATCACGCCGTGGCGGATGCCGAGCCCTTCATGGATCACCTTGACGACGGGGGCCAGACAGTTGGTCGTGCAGGACGCCGCCGTCAGTAGATCATGCTTCGCCGGACCGTAGAGATGATCGTTCACGCCCATCACGATGTTCAGCGCCGCGTCCTCCTTGACCGGTGCCGCGACAATGACCTTCTTCACGCCTGCGTCGAAGTACGGCTGCAAGGCTGCCATCGTTTTGAACTTGCCCGTACACTCCAGAACGATATCGACACCATAATCCTGCCAAGGCATCGCCTCCGGCGTATCGAGTTCCGAGAAACCGACACGGCTTTCCCCAATCTGGATGGCGCCACCATCAACGGCGACTGACACGGGCCAGCGGCCATGCACACTGTCGAATGCCAACAGATGCGCTGCCGTCTCCGCCCCGCCCTTCGCTTCATTGATGTGCACGAATTCGAGATCGCCATTTCCCCAAATACCGTTCGGCTGGTTCAAGCTTCCGGCCTGCGCTGGGTCGAAATTCCATGCCGCCCGCAACGCCAGCCGTCCCATGCGTCCGAACCCGTTAATCCCTACCCGTATCGTCATGCCGCACCTTCAAGCCCGTTTGCCATATTCTGTAACGGCACTGTTACAGGGTGATGACTAGTCCGTCTTCTGCACATTCCTCGGGTACCTTGCCGGCCATGGCCAACATTTCCGGCCCCATATGGGTCAGGATCATGCGTTTGGCACCAAACGCGTCTTTGTGTTCCTGGATTGTGGGATAATTCAGATGCCACTTGATCGGCTTTTGATGAAAGTAACATTCGGCGATGAACAGGTCGGCACCTTGGGTCGCCTTGGGCAGATCCGGTGTCCAATCGCCGTCGCCCGAATAGGTCACGATCTTGTCGTCCACGGCAATACGCAACGCGGTCGGATCGGTCTGCCAGGTGTGTTTCGCCGCATACGACGTGACCGTCAGGCCCAGCACCGTGTTCGGCACGCCGACCTCAAGCTCGACATAATGGATCGGGAACTTTGGCGTCATAGCGTTCGAGCCGGGGAAAAGCACCTCGGCGGCCTCCGCCAGACGGGCCTCCAAATTCTTCGGTCCGGCGATGGTCAGCGGCCGGTCGCGCCGCGCACCCAGCATCGCGTCCATCAGCATAAAGGGAATGCCGGCGGAGTGGTCGCCATGGATGTGAGTCAGCAGGATGGCATCGATCGAATTGTGCGCGATGCCCTGCTTGTTCAAGGCGATCAGCGACGATGCGCCAAAATCGATGGTAAACCGAACATCCTTGCCGTCCACCATGATGCAGGTATTGAAACGGCCTCCGGTGCCGAAGGCGTCGCCCGATCCAACAAAATTGACCTGAACCGACATAATTTCCTTCCATTCACGTTTCCGCAGGATCTTCCAAACAAATGCACCGGCGGGCGGCCTGCAAGCGATTATCGCAAATTCAGGCCCAAATAGAGAAAAGTCGAAAAGTCATAAAAAATCAAACTTTTGGGAAAACGATACGTCAAGGCCAGAAATCATAGGAATTTCGCACATGCAATATTCCTAAAATACAATCTTTAATGTTATTTCTTAGCATCTTAGGAACTAATCCTAATGTAAAATGATGATATATATTCGCATTGCAGCAGCAGCGTTTTGCGTTGCAGCGCAATTGTCATATCATAGCGGTTCGAGGATCGGGTTTCCCGTTGTGCGTCATTCGGGTTGGAGCAATCGGGTCGAACAATCGGGAAGACGCCATCGTGCAATATCACGCCTACGAACTCGCCCATGCCTGGATCAGCCCCATGCGTGCCGCCACGCAAGGCATGAAACTGGCGCTGGACCTGCCGTTCAACCCCTGGGGCAAGACCCTGTGGGGCCGGCATACCGCAGCGGCCTGCGATGTGTTCGAAGGTCTCACCAGGCGTTACGGCAAGCCGGCCTTCGGGCTGGAAATGACTCCGATCGAGGGCGAACTCATTCCCGTCACCGAATCGGTCGTTCTATCGAAGCCGTTCTGCAACCTGCTGCATTTCGAGCGTGCCGCGGACCGGAAGAACGATCCGCGCGTCCTCATCGTCGCCCCGCTATCGGGACATTACGCGACGCTGCTGCGCGATACGGTGCGCGCGATGCTGCCGGAGCATGACGTCTACATCACCGACTGGCGCGATGCGCGGAGCGTGCCGGTCTATGACGGGGATTTCGATCTCGACGATTATGTCGATTATGTCCGCGACTTCATCGGGTTCCTGGGCGCGGACACCCATGTCATCGCGGTTTGTCAGCCGGCGGTGCCAGCCCTGATCGCAACCGCCCTGATGGCGGCCGACGACGACCCTTGCCAGCCAGCGTCGCTGACCCTGATGGGCGGACCGATCGATACCCGCCGAAGCCCGACCGTGGTGAACAGGCATGCCGAGTCGAAGGATATGCACTGGTTCGAACAGATGGTCATCTCGACCGTGCCCTGGCCGAACCCTGGCGCCATGCGTAAGGTCTATCCGGGTTTCGTCCAGCTCAGCGGTTTCCTATCGATGAATTTGGAACGGCACATTACGGCGCATCACCGTTATTTCGATCATCTCGTTGAAGGCGATTGCGATCCCGTCGATCAGCACAAGAAATTCTACGAAGAATATTTGTCCGTCATGGACCTGCCGGCGGAGTTCTTTCTGCAGACCGTCAAGACGGTCTTCAAGGAGCACCATCTGCCAAAAGGGCTCATGCAGCACCGGGGCGAGCCCGTCGACCTGACCGCAATCACCAAGACCGCCCTGATGACCGTGGAAGGGGAAAAGGACGACATCTGCGCAGTTGGGCAAACCGCCGCTGCCCACGATCTGTGCACCAACGTACCGGACGACCGGCGTTTCCACTATGTGCAGCCCGGCGTCGGCCATTACGGCGTGTTCAACGGCACCCGTTGGCGGACGGAAATTCAGCCACGCATCCGCGACATGATCCGTTCGGTCTAGGTCATGGACTCATAAACTACGCCGGTCTTGACGGCAAGATTTCGCGTTCTGGCAAGGAGTTAGGAACGGAGCGATGCCTGAGCATCGCGACCGACGACACGACGCTGTCCAGGGCGCGAAATCCTGCCGCCCTGAAGGGTCGCGTTTTGGGCCGTTTTCGGCAGGAGGGCGTTCGAAAGCGGGCCTGGAGGCCCGGTGAGGACGTTCGACGCCCCGAAAACGGCCCAAAACGCGATCAAGATCAGCGCAGTTTATGAGTCCATGACCTAAACCGTCGCGGTCACGAGGAACTGCGGGTTCAGCGAAAAGAACGTGCCCTCCTCCACCGCGCGCGAGGCAATATCGACAACACGCTGCACCGTGGTCTCGTCATGCATTCCGCCTTCGCGGGCGTAGCCGGCCATGTTCTTAATGAAATTCAGCATCCGGCCCGTGGTTTCCGGCGCCGCGATGACTTGCACGCTGACATCGGAATAGCCCGCCTTTAGCGCGAACCCGCGCATCTTGCGCCCGATCGCCGGTGTACGAAAGGCGTGCAGTGCGGAATCCAGGACGATGCGCCAATCTTCCGGCGACACGGGATCGAACGCCGTCATGTAGAAGTCGCTGTCGATCGCGTGCACCTTGCCGCCCGGCTTCACGACGCGGCGAAACTCCCGGAAACTGGCGAGCGGATCGTCGACATAGACCATAACATTCTTGATCACTAGCCGGTCGAGCGTATCGTCGGCGAGCGGCAGCATATCGTTTAGCAAATGCGTAACCGACACGCGGTCGGCAAATCCGTTCGCCGCGACCCGCTCTCGCGTGCGGTTTACGAAATCCGTATTGATGTCGAAGGCGTGCACCTGCCCTGCCTCGCCGACCCGTTTCGCCAGTTCCACCGACACGTAACCCGGGCCGCAGCCATAGTCAGCCACAGCCTGTCCCGCCTCGATACCGGCTGGCTCGAGCAGGCGGTCGCGCCCCGGTCCCCAGATGAACTGTTCCTCATAGCGGTCCAGCCGGTCGGGTTCGATTTCGACCCAATGGTCCTTGTAATAGGAGTCGAGGGACATGGCGGTATCCTTGGTACGGGCCAAAAGGATCGCGCCGCAAACATGGTGTTAAGCCGTGGCGTGCCAGCCTTTCGTGTCAGCCGGCATCGCCCCCGTTATCCGTATCGCGGCAGTCGACAATTCGCGTCGTTGTACCATGATATCCGGCGAACACGCCATCGTCGTCAAAGACCGGCGTCCCGCTGACGCTCATATTGTAAACGCCGCCGAACCCGTCTTCGGACGCATATCGGAAATCTTCGAAGGGACGATGCGCCAGTAAGTCTTCGCGGTGCCGGCGCCAGGCATCGTCCGTTTCGGGATCGATGCCGACTGCCTCCCATCGCGTATAACCGATATAGCTATTTGGCGAGGCGATAATGTTCGAATTCGGATAGTCGACAAGTGTCGTGAAACGAAGGTCCGCGTCCATCGTCCAAAACCTGTCCGCCCGCTTTCGGGTCGAACCAAGAAGCCGCTCTTCGTAGTTTTGAAGGACGCGCTCCATGCCTTTCCACACCGTAATATCGGTGTGTGTTCCAATAATATAGCCGTCTTCTGTCACCCGCTCCTCGACCCGCACCGAATGTTCCGTCGTGTGCAATTCGAAGGGGCCTTTCGGGCATCGGTGTCGCTTGAGCCTGTCCTGGACCTGCTCTTTGGCCGTCCCATCTGTCGCATTAAACAGGCCGAGCCTTCCCCATGCGCGGACCATGTCTTTGTAGGTAACGCCCGGAATGAGCTTGTCTGCAATCGGCGCATAAAGCTCACGATAGCGGGCATTGCAAACGACCATCCGGTCATCCGGATCAAAAACCACGACGCCTTCGTTTACGGTCTCCAGGACGTTCCGCAGCAATGTCTCAGCTTCGGGCCGCTTGCACTTCATGTTTCGTAACCCGTCGCAGTGCCGGTCAGCGTGGCGCTTCGCCGTTTGCAAAGGGAAGCGATATCAGCCTATTAACCACGCGACTCTTGACGGCTGTGGTACACGCATTAACGTTAATAACAGGTAAATAAACGCGGGTTAAGAGAAGAACAATCAGCTGCAGCAATGTTACGTCTTACCGTCTTGCCTCGAAAGGTTTGCCTGCTGAGCGAAGGCGCTCTTTCTTCCTTCGCGGCCCAGACTGCGCGGCAATTTGCGCGCGCACTGCGACAAAACAAGCATGACGCTGCCGCTCGCAAGGAAGACGACCGGAAGCGGAAATACAAGCAAAAGCAGCGAATACAGAGCAGGAAAGGAAAACCGTGACGCATCGCGATACGTCGCATAGACGGTTGTCATTTCCGACCGCTCCCGCGGCCGCACGGCGCGTAAGAATGGCACATTCCCGCCACTATCGATGATCGATGTCCCCGCCGCCGCGGCAATCAGCAACACGGCACCGATCCACGGATAACCTGTTGTCATTGCAACCAGCAGGGTCAGCACGCCCGCCAAGGTATATCCCAGCATAAACAGATTGCGGATACCAATGCGCCGGCCGACCCACCCCCAAAGTACAACAGTCAGCATGCCTGCTGACCCGGCCGAAGAAACGAGGCCGCTGGTCTCCGCACTGAGGCCGCTGGAGACGATATAGATGGGCCCGAATATGTAGAAGAGACCCCACCAACCAGCTCTCGTGACAGAAAGAAGCCACGCCAATATCAATCTTGGTTGGCTGAAATACCGACGTATGAAGCGCACCGGGCTCGCATGCGGACCGGCAGCACTGATTTCGTCCTGCCCACCCTCGACACGCATCCATAGAAAGTACGCGAGCTGGGTCAGCGAGAAAACCGCAGCGGCGGTGTACGGCACCCATATCGCCACATGTTCCTGAAGATAGACACCAAGAGCGGGGCCTATGACCCACGCGCCGCCGGCAAACAGGATCCGAACCGGTTCGAACCGTGTGAAATCGTCACGGGGAACATGTCTCAGAACATAAAGGTTTAGGCAAATGACAACGGTCGCGGCCCCGAACATCTGCAGCGCAAGCCCCGGAGCGAACCAGATAAGCGAATGCTGCGAGAGGAAGACCGTCGACACGGCCATGCAGCAAGAGCCCAAAATCAGCGTCCGATGATGGCGTATCTTGCGCACGAGCCACGGGACCAGCATGCTGCCGCTCAATCCCGCAGCGCTGACCAAAAAATACAGAAAACTGACCTTCTGCGCGTCCCCGAGCAGCGCATAGGCCTGCAAGGGAATGATCGTCACGAGTGTAGAACGGGCAAGCGAGTCGAGCGCGAACAGCGCAATGAAGGCTGAGCCCGGAGTGTGTGCACGCCCTGCGCGCCGATCTGATCGACTAACAAATTTCACGAATATTCATTTCACGAGCCAGCACCGCCGTCAGTCCAAGTCGGCGCAGCCAAGATACGTTTTTTACGGGAAAAAGAAATTGAAAAAACATCGTTATAGAGATTAATAATATCTATTATTAACAAATTCTAAATCCTGACAATGTCCGCTTGCAGAAAATGTCGCGTTAACGCGTACTCGAATCGACTCGCGCTCAAGCTCCCTTCCCGCCAACTACAATGTCCGAACCGTTAACTCGAACTGCGATGTCAATTCCTCAAAACTGCACGGCAAATTCGAAATCCGTCGCGCAATATACCGATGATTTCAGCCTATAGCCGAAAAAAATCAACTTACCGTTTGTTTCACGCGACCGCGCAGCACGAAGAACCGTAACATGTGGAACGGTTGATCTCGCTTCGGCATGGCCGAGGCGATCCATAACGGTCCTACTCTACGCCGTGCTCCGGCGTCCATTGCGTCGGCCAAGGCTGGCCGAGGTCGGCTAGTATGCAATACAGTCCACCGACCTCCAGACGTATGGCACCGCCATCGGCAAAATGCATAACGACAATGCCGTCCTTTTCGTCTTTTGCATCAAACGCCACAGCGAGCACCGATAGGAACTGCGAGTGGTCTTTACGGTCGATCCCACGATATTGAACCCGACGCACAGCATCGAAACGCAGCCCGGCATGGACGCGCTCCGCGTGGCTATCCTCCCCCTGCCCCTCCCAGCGGAACCGGTTGACGACCATCATGAACGTCTTCTCGTCGGGAAGGTGGGTCATGTCGCCGAGTGGAACCAGGGCATCCTGCAGCGCCGCCGATATGACGGATAGATCCTCCGCGTCGCGCGCGCGCAACTTGAGCGGCTTGTTGGCGGTCATCGCGCTGCCTTGATCCGCTCGACCTCCCCGCCGCACGCCGAGAGTTTTTCTTCCAGGCGTTCATATCCCCGGTCCAAATGATAGACGCGGCCAATCGTCGTTTCGCCGGACGCCGCCAGTCCCGCCAATACGAGGCTGACGGAGGCGCGCAAATCGGTTGCCATAACCGGGGCGCCGGTCAGTTTCGGCACGCCCCGGATCATCGCGGACGCACCATGCACATTGATGTTCGCACCCATACGCGCGAGTTCCGGCACGTGCATAAAACGGTTTTCGAAGATTGTTTCCGTGACCATGGAGGCACCGTCCGCAATCGACATGAGCGCCATCATTTGCGCCTGCAAATCGGTCGGGAAACCGGGATAGGGCTCAGTCATCACATCGATCCCCTGCAACTGACCAGGTTCGCAGGCAACGCGCATTCCACGGTCGGTCGGTTCGAGCGTTAATCCAGCCGCTCGCAACGTATCCGCCACGACGCCGATCAATTCCAGCGATGCACCAACCAGTTCGACAGAACCGCCAGCGACACCGACGGCCATCGCAAAGGTTCCGGTCTCGATGCGGTCCGCGATGATGTGATGGTGCGCACCACTCAACCGCCCCACGCCGCGGATCACGATCGTATCGCTGCCGATGCCTTCGATATTCCCGCCCATCGCCGACAGGCATTTCGCAAGGTCGGCGACCTCCGGCTCGCGTGCGGCATTGACCAGCCGCGTCTCCCCTTCCGCGAGGCAGGCCGCCATCATCAGATTCTCCGTTGCGCCAACCGAAACAAACGGAAATGCGATTTCGGCGCCAGTCAGCCCCTTTGGCGCACGCGCATGGATATAGCCGTTCTCGAGCTCAATCTCCGCTCCCAGCTGCTGCAGTCCTTTGATGTGCAGATCGAGCGGGCGCGTCCCGATGGCGCAACCGCCGGGCAAGGAAACCCGCGCCTCGCCGCAGCGCGCGACCAGAGGGCCGAGCACCAGAGCGCTGGCCCGCATCTTCCGCACCAAATCGTAGGGTGCGGTGGTATTGACGATCGATGATGCCGTCAGCGCAAGCTCGCGCCCATCGCACGCCGCGCCCTCACCGTTCATGCCAATGTCCACGCCATGCTGGACCAGGAGGTTAGCAAGGGTCGTGATGTCCGCCAGATGGGGCACGCCGGTGAGGGTCAGCGTTTCATCGGTCAATAGGCTTGCGGCCATCAGAGGCAGCGTAGCGTTCTTCGCACCGCTGATCCGTATCTCGCCATGCAGCGGATTTCTGCCGCGAATGCGAATTTGATCCATGCCCCCTCTCCCGATAGCGGCCGTCACCGACGGCACCGGTGCACGGGTCGTCTCCTGCTGGTCTTCCGGCAAATCGTGCGGCGTCATGCGTCTTCATCCCCCAAAGGCCGGCGGAAACGGCGACGCACGCCGCAAGCCGCAGAACATAAGGCTTTCTACTGTAGGAAAATGGTGATCACAAGGCAGGTCGACGACCAACCGCCGCGTCAGCATTCAGGATCTTCTCCACTCTTGCCCACAGCTTCCCGGGCCCGCGTTTGATCTTTCCGTTTCAACAGGTTACGACGCAACGCTGAAGCCAGCCGATTTTCACGCTCGCTGCTCTTCGCGGGCGGAGACGGTGGCGACCCGTTAGTTTTATTAGATGTTTTCTGGTCCATATCGCAACACCGAGTCGCGGCGCTTTCGTTGTCATCCGCCATCCTGCATATTCCACCGCGCCCCGCAACCACCGCATCGCGGAGTATTTCCGCACCCTGATCGAGGGGTTCGAGGGAACCCGACTGAGCAATTCCCGACCGTCGGACAGCCAAACCCAGACGCCTTGCCCGCACCGCATGCCTGTGGCATAAGGCAGCCCAACTTTAGGCCGCCGTAGCTCAGGGGTAGAGCGCGCCCTTGGTAAGGGCGAGGTCCACAGTTCAATTCTGTGCGGCGGCACCATTTTTCCCTTCAGAAACAAAAATGCCCCCTCTCGCACCGTGCCGCGCATGGCCGGAGGCGAATGGGACGCAGCAATCGGCCCCGGGAAAATTCGCGGAGGCACCCGGCCTGTTTTCCCTATATTTCTTTTCGGCATCGCTTATTATTTGCGGATGCAGGAGCTGCCGGACGCCAATTCGTGGGATGTCGCATTAAAAATGCATTTCGAATATGGTGAAACAGCACGCCATAGGGCCGAACTGGAAATCAATCGCTGGCGTAAAATCCTCCAGCGCATCATAGATTTGGAGTCGTCGGAGCCGCGGGGCCCGTTACACTGAAACCATCCATTCCCTAACGGCAGAACGTTGGGTCCCGTGTTGTCATATTGACGCGAATCGATACCTTGGTCGCCGTCGTACGGTCCCATTTCTGAAAGGATCCAGCCATGCTCAAAAAATTGTTGATTGGTTTCGTCGGGCTCGTCGTCGTCCTCGTTATTGTCAGTCAGTTTCTGCCGGCGCACGTCCATGTCGAGCGGCAGACAACGGTTAACGCTGCGCCGGAGGCCGTATTTCCCCTGCTAAACAATCCAAAGAATACGGAAAAGTGGTCGCCCTGGCTGGAGCGGGACCGCAATACGGCCCTAACATATAGCGGCCCGGCTGAAGGTGTCGGCGCGAAGCTCTCGTGGCGTAGTGAAAATCGAGAAGTCGGCGTCGGCAATCTGGAAATCACCGAAAGCAAGCCGAATAGCTTCGTTCGTGTCGCGCTCGCATTCGAAGGCCACGGCGAAGCGACAAGCACCTACAATCTGAAGGCCGTGCCCGGAGGAACAGAACTGGTTTGGGGATTCGATACGGATTTGGGCTGGAATCCGATATTGCGCTATATGGGCCTGATGTTCGAAACGTGGATTGGTGCGGACTACGAACGCGGCCTGGCGAACCTCAAAAGAGTCGCGGAAGGCGCTTAGTGGCCATCTTCTGCCATATGGCACCCGATCAACCTTCAGGTTTCGGTAACCAATCGGTTTTACAAAGGCACACTGCGGATTACGGCGCCGCATTGACGTCGATCAATGCCGTAATGCCCCGGGCGTGAGTGACTAATCGCTCCCAACGTTGGAGAAGATTCATGACCGAGAGCCTGTACGAGCGCATTGGCGGAGAGCCGGCCGTTGAAGCTGCCGTCGACCTATTCTACCGTAAGGTATTGCATGACACGACCACCGCCCCCTTCTTCTTCCATACCGATATGGATGCACAACGGGCAAAGCAGAAATCGTTTCTGACCATGGTTTTTGGCGGTCCCAACGAATACACCGGCAAGGATTTGCGCACCGCCCATGCGCAACTCGTGAAGGATGGGTTGAACGACTCTCATTTCGATGCTGTTGCCGGCCATTTGCAGGCAACATTGGAAGAACTCGGCGTCGCAGCCGATACCGTATCCGAAGTTATGGCGATTGCCGGGAGCACCCGTGACGACGTCCTCAACCGATAACACTTTACCGCCCGAGACCCCGGCAGCCCGCGTTCGGTACGGCGATAAAATCGTCAGATGCGCGCCGGGCGAAACTGTGTTGGAAGGGTTGCTGCGTGCCGGCGCGGAAATCCCCTACTCCTGCCGCAACGGGACCTGCATGACATGCATTTCCCGCGCGGTACGGGGCACTGTCCCCGCTGAGGCGCAAAAGGGGATCAAGGACACCTTGCGCGGACAGGACTACTTCCTGTCCTGTATTTGCAAACCTACCGAAGATCTTGAAATCGCCCCGCCGGAGGATGCCGATCTTTTCGGGCGTGCGGCCGTGACGGCGGTCGATCATCTATCGAAAAACATTTGCCGTGTCCGCCTGACATCCGCAACGCCGCTATATTATCACGCGGGACAGTTCCTCAATTTGCGCCGCGACGATGGGCTCACACGATCCTATTCCTTGGCCAGCGTCCCCAGCCTTGAGCCGTATCTTGAGATCCACGTCAAACGTCTCCCGGGCGGGCAGATGAGCAACTGGATTTATGACGACCTGCAGCCAGGCGTATCCATCGATATCCAAGGACCCAGCGGCGGCTGTTTTTATTTTCCGGGAAACAAAGCACAGCCAATGCTTCTTATAGGCAACGGCTCCGGCCTGGCGCCACTGATCGGAATCGCCCGGGATGCCCTTAAGGACGGACATACAGGACCGATCCATCTGTATCACGGCACGCAATTTTCCGGCGGCCTGTATTTGGATGACACGCTCCGCCAAATGGACGCGGACCACGGCAATTTTTTCTACAATGCCTGTCTGTCACGCGGAGAAGATGCGGAATGCTGTCATGGCCGGGCAGAAGACATCGCGCTCGCCGATCATACTGACCTTTCCGATTGGCGGGTCTTTCTATGCGGCTATCCGCCCATGGTGCGGGATGCGCAGCGTCGCGCTTTCCTTGCCGGTGCAGCGCTCGCGGATATTTATATCGACGCCTTCGAGCTCCGCGATCTACGAACCGAACCGCGCGAATAGACTAGGTCATAGACTCGATCTCCCGCGGCTCACTCAGCCGCAACACCATTTATCAAGCCGTCGCGCACATCCTCCTGCACCGCAGCCTGATTGCGCTGTCCAGGCTCGCCAATGCCGGCACCGCCCGGCGTCTCCACGATAAGACGGTCGCCCGGGGGAATTTCCTGGAAGCCCTTGCCGTTCAGCTTACGCCCCGATGCCAGTCCGACATAGCCGTTCGCCCCGTTGCTGCCGCCGTCGCGACCGCGCGGCGGATTGTCGATACGGTCGAACGACGCCAGAATATCGAAGGGCTGGCCATGCCGGTTCTCCACCTCGATGGACTGGCCATGGCCGCCGCTGTACTTCCCCGCCCCGCCGGAATTCGGTCGTAACTCCTTTTTCCAGAACACCAGCGGCGCGATCGATTCCATGATTTCGATCGGGTTCGCCCGCACGCCGCTCGGATAGGCGGTCGCGGACAACCCGTCCTTGGTCGGCCGCGCGCCAGTGCCGCCATTGGTCACAACGGTAACGACATAGCCCGCGCCGGCCTCGTTCGCGCCGAGATTGCGGCCGCGCATGTTGAGATTCCACAGGCACGACGTCCCTTCCGCCGGCACCCGTTCCGGTACCGCCTGGCGCATGCAGCCGAACACGACGTCGGGCAGCATCTGTCCGGTGATGTGGCGTGAGGAGACGGCGGCCGGCTTCGGCGCATTCAAGATGCTGCCCGGCGGCGCCGATACCGTAAACGGCCCGAGCGACCCCGCGTTATTCGGCACCCCAGGCGCCACGGCGCAAGCAACACCAAAACAGGTGTAGGCCGTCGTATAGGCATGCGGCACGTTGATGCCGAGTTTCGACATCGGCGACGTACCGTCATAATCGACATGGATCCCGTCGTCTGAAATGGTCAGGGCTGCGACCAGATCGAGCGGTGCGTCATAGCCGTCGACCCGCATGGTATTCTTGTATGTGCCTTTCGGCAGCTTGGCGATCTCCGCCAGAACCGCTTCCCGCGACCGCTCGATAATGTAGCGACCAAGATTATCAAGATCGTCGAGCCTGAACTCGTCCATCATCTCCGACAGGCGCTCGCAGCCGATATCGTTGCACGCGGCCAGCGAATAGACATCGCCCTCCGACTCGACCGGTTGGCGCGTGTTGGCCCGCACCATGGCAAGCAGGGTCTCGTTCATCACGCCGCGATCGGCAAGCTTCAGGAACGGGATATAGATCCCCTCCATATGCACATCCGTCGCATCCGGGCCGAAGCCGATGCCGCCGATGTCGATCAAGTGGCTGGTGCAAGAAAACAGCGCGACCAGCTTGCCGTGATGAAATGCCGGCGTGGTCAGCACGAAGTCGTTCAGGTGCCCGGTGCCCATCCACGGATCGTTCGTGATGTAGATATCGCCTTCATTCATCTCCGCGACCGGAAAGCGGTCGATGAAATGCTTTACCGACTCGGCCATCGAATTGACGTGCCCCGGCGTGCCGGTCACCGCCTGCGCCAGCATCTTGCCCTCGAGGTCGAACACGCCTGCCGACAGATCGCCGCATTCCCGCACCATGGAACTGAATGCGGTGCGGATCAGCGTCTGCGCCTGCTCCTCCACGACGGCGATCAGGCGGTTCCACATGATCTGCATGTTGATGCGATCGAATCCGGTACTCATAGGCGTGGCTCCTCAGTCAAATGCGGCGGCCAGAGTCACCGATCCGGGCGTAAAAATCCAGAAAAATCAAGGAGACGCAGAATTAGTACCCCATCGCGCAGCCATCCTTACGCGGATCGGAACCGCCGGTGAGGACACCGTTTTCCCAATCGATCAGGATCGCCTGACCGCCACCGGTCGGCTTCTCGGGGGCGACGACTTTGTGGCCGAGCGCCTTTAGCTTCTCGACGGTCTCCGCGGGCACACCGGCCTCGACCTCCACGTCGCCGCCCGGCGGGGCGAAAACGCGGGCGAGGTCGATCGCTTCCTGCACATCGAGGCCGAAATCGATAAAATTGCCGAGGAAATGGCTGTGCCCGACACACTGGTAGTGCCCCCCCATGACGCCGAAGGGCATCACCGCCTTGCCATTCTGCGCGAGCATACCGGGGATAATCGTGTGCAGTGGCCGCTTGCGCGGCGCGATGCAGTTCGGGTGGCCCGGATCGACGACGAAGCCGTTGCCGCGATTGTGCAGCATGACGCCGGTCTCCGGGCTCATGATGCCGCTACCGTAGCCGGCGAACAGCGAGTTGATAAAGCTGACCGCATTGCGGTCCTTGTCGACGACGCAGAGATAGACCGTGTCCGCGTGCGCCGGCAGGTCGGTCGGCGGTGGCTGGATCATGGCGCGGTCGGCGGCAATCGCCCCGCGCAGTTCGTCCGCACGCTCCGCTGAGAGCATCCAGTCGATCGGCACTTGCGCCTGTGCCGGGTCCGCCACCGCGTCGTCGCGGTCGCGATAGGCCAGCCGTGTCGCCTCGACCAACAGATGCAGCCGCTCCGCCGATAGCGGGTCCATGCCGGAGAAGTCGAAACCGGACAGGATGTTGAGCATCTCCAACGCAATGATCCCCTGCCCGTTCGGCGGACATTCGTAAACGTCGTAGCCGCGGTAGCTGGTCCGCACCGGCGTCACAAATTCGCCCTTGGCATCGGCGAAATCCTCCATCGTGTGCAGCCCGCCGAGTTCTTGCAAATGGCCGACGATGTCCTCCGCGACCTTGCCGAAATAGAAGGCGTCGCGCCCCTTCTCGGCGATCAGTTCCATCGTGTCGGCAAGCGCCGGCTGACGGTGGATCGAACCGACCTTCGGCGGCTTGCCGCCCGGCAGCATGACCCGTGCCGCGTTCGGATTGTGCCGCAAGGTCGCCTCCGCCCCAATCGCCCAGTCGTAGGACACGCGGCTGTGGATCGGATAGCCTTCGCGTGCGAAGGTAATCGCCGGCTGCAGCAGCCGGTCGAGCCCCATCGTCCCGTAATCCTTGAGCAGAATCGACCAGGCGTCGATGGCGCCCGGCACCGTCACCGAATGCGGCGTATAACGCTCGATTTCGGTGATCCCCTGTTCCACATACCACTCGACATGCGCCGCCGCCGGCGCCCGGCCCGACCCGTTGAACGCGACGACATCGCCGCCATTGCCGGGTGCGAACAGCATGAAGTTGTCGCCACCAATGCCCGTCGATCCCGGCTCGACCACGCACTGCACCGCGCACGCCGCCACGGCGGCATCCATCGCGTTGCCGCCATCCTGCAGCACCTTGACCGCGGTCATCGTCGACAGCGGGTGCGAGGTCGCCGCCATGCCGTTCGTGGCATGCACCGGCGAGCGTCCGGGGAGTTCGAGATTGCGCATGGGTTTCCTTCCGGGCCGAAGTGTTCGGCGACTATGGATTGTGAAGAGGCGGTTTATAGTCCGAATGTGCGGGTCCGCGCCAGTTTAAGCAGGTTTTACTTCGGTGGAATGCAGTAACCGCTGCAACAAAGCGGGTGTAAAGAAATTCGACACTTTTACGCAGAAACTCCACAATTTTCGCCACTACATTTTCGAGTTCTATTAACTATCAATACCTTACCATTATTTTAGCTGACGGTACCAATTTTGCATAAATTCATCCCAGAGGCACCTTTTAAGGGTAAATTGTAAAGAATTCCGACAGGGGATAATCATGCGCAAATTTGCAATGGCCATATTCGCCATTATGAGTATCGCGCTTTCGGCGACAACGGCGCAGGCAATTCTATATAACGTCGATCAAACAATTGGTATTGGCGGTGTAACCGGAACCATTTCAACTGATGGCACAATCGGCATTCTTGGCAACGGGAATATCAGCGATTGGAACCTGGTTTTGGATGATGGTGTTTCGACGTTCAATCTTTTAGGCGATGGATCTGGCGGGGATAATTCGAATGTCTTGGTAATCGGCGGTAATTTTTCCGCGACGGCGACGGACTTGCTGTTCAACTTTGATGGAGCCGGGTTTGCATTGTTTCAAAACCCAGATACTGGTTCCGGCATCAATTTCTGGTGTCTCGAAGGAACTTTTGCTTGCGATGTCACCCCAAACACACAGAGTGTCGGTCTTCAAGCAGCCACACTTGTGGCCGCACAAGCAGGAATTGTCACGATCGGTTCAGTCGGACGGAACATCGCGGTATCAGAACCAGGGACGCTTGCCTTGCTAAGTGTCGGATTGCTGGGCATGGGTATCGCCCGGGTGCGCCGCCGGAAATTCACCTAACCATCGATCAATGTCGTTCTATAGCGGCGGCCTTCGGGCCACCGTTTTTAGTGGAACGCGGGTCCATCGCGCATAGGCCAAAAGACTGTGCCTTCAGGCCACCTGCCCGCAGGCATGGCCGGACGCCTGCGAACAAGTGCAGCAGTCGTAGCTAGCCCGCGACCCGCACCAGTTTCCGCAGCGTCTGCATCCCCGCCGGCGGTTCATCGCCCATGTTGCGCATATTGGTGAAGGAGACCTCGCCGACATAGATATCGCCGTGGCTGTCGACCGCGAGACCATGCGGGGCCATGAACGTAAGCGTCCGGCCTGACCGCTCTGCCGTGCAGAAGAAGTGAGGTTTAGTGTCCACTTGTTTAGGTGGACACTAACGGGGATCAGGATGTGGCGAAGCGGGGCAAGCGTCGGCGCTGGAGTGCAGACGAGAAGCGGATGATTTGCGCACAGACGCGGTTTGCGGGCGTTTCGGTTTCACAGGTTGCACGGCGCTACAATGTGAACGCCAATCAGGTTTTCAACTGGCTGAAAGATCCCCGGTTTGCGGGAAGTGACACGGTCGATGACGCCGCCTGTTTCCTGCCGGTTGAGATTGCGCGTCACGTCGAGCACGAAGCCGAGCGCCCTGTTGGTGACGAAGGCAAGATCGAGGTCACGCTTGCCGGAGGTCATCGCTTGAGCATTAGCGGCCCTTACGATCCCGAAGCGCTCGTACGTCTGCTCCGGTGCTTGTCGGGATGATCCCGGTTCCCACGAACACGAAGGTTTGGCTTGCGGCCGGCGTGACGGACATGCGTAAGGGGTTCAATGGGCTGTCAGCGCAAACAGAGAAGGTTCTAAAGGCGGCGCCGTATTGCGGTCATCTGTTCGTCTTCCGGGGTCGCCGTGGCGATCTGATCAAGGTGATCTGGTGGGACGGGCAAGGGGCATGTCTGTTCTCGAAGCGTCTGGAGAAGGGACGGTTTGTCTGGCCGTCTGCGAAAGCGGGCAAGGTTGCGCTGACCCCGGCTCAATTGGCGATGCTGCTGGAAGGGATTGATTGGCGCATACCACAACGAACGTGGCGTCCCCTGACGGCTGGGTAAAGTCGTTTCACAGCAAAGGGTTGTCAATTTCCGGGGATTCCCATGCGGGGTGGCGGCTGATAGATTGCCGGCATGCTCGACGACGCTGAGAACCTCCCGAATGAACCTGCCGCATTAAAAGGTCTGGTGGCATCGCTGGCGTCGGAAGTGAAGTCACAGGCGGTGTTGATCGAGAAGCTCCAACACCAATTGGCCGGGATGCGCCAGCATCGCTTCGGGTCGCGCTCGGAGGCTCTGGATCAACTGGCGTTGACGCTGGAAGACGAAGAGATTGCGGCGTCCGCGCAGGAGCCCGCGTCAGACGATGCAAATGCAGATCAATCTGCAGCGCCAAAAGACAAGCCCAAACGTAAACCGCTGCCCGGTCATCTCCCACGCAACGAGACAACACTGTCGCCGGGCGATGCCTGTGGGGAATGCGGCGGTGCGCTCAAAACGCTTGGCGACGATGTCACCGAGGAACTGGAATATGTCCCCGGACGTTTTGTCGTGAACCGGATTGTTCGCCCGCGCATGGCCTGCACCTGCTGTGAGACGTTCCATCAGGCAGCCCTGCCGTCGCGGCCGATTGAGCACGGGCGGCCCGGTCCTGGCCTACTGGCCCATGTGCTGGTCAACAAGTACGCCGATCATTCGCCTTTGTACCGGCAAAGTCAGATATTCCAGCGCGAGGGGATCGATCTGGACCGCTCCACCCTGGCCGATTGGGTTGGCAAATCCACGGCTCTGTTGGAACCTTTGGCGGACGCCGTCGCGCGCCATGTTTTAAAGGGACAGGCCCTCTTCGCCGATGATACGCCGGTAAAAATGCTGACCCCAGGCTCCGGTAAAACCAGGACCGCGCGGCTTTGGGCCTATGTCCGCGATGAACGACCCTGGGCCGGAGAGGCGCATCCTGCCGCATGGTATCAGTTCTCGTCCGACAGGAAGGGCGTTCGCCCGCGCGAACATCTAGCGGACTTCACGGGCTTCATGCATGCCGATGGCTATGCGGGGTTCAATGACCTGTACCGCACGGGCAAGGTGACGGAAGTGGCCTGCATGGCCCATATCCGACGCAAGTTCGTCGATATCCACAAAGCTCAGGGATCGGCGATTGCCGAGGAAGCCATAAAACGTATCGCCACACTCTATGGCGTCGAGAAGGAGGTTCGGGGCCAATCGCCGGATCAACGGGTGAAGATCAGGCAGCGCCAATCAAAACCAATCTTCGACGACCTGGAATCATGGCTGCATGCCCAATTGACCCGGATACCCGGCAAATCACCCTTAGCCGGTGCTATTCGCTACGCCCTGACCCGCATGAAGAAGCTGCGACCATATCTAGATCACGGCTTTCTTGAACTCGACAACAATACCGCAGAGCGATCCATGCGGCCCATCGCCCTGGGGCGGAAGAATTATCTCTTCATGGGGTCCGAGGCCGGCGGCAAATCAGCCGCCATCGCCTATACGCTGATCGAGACAGCAAAACTCAATGGCGTCGATCCGCAGGCCTGGCTAACCGACACGCTAGCCTGTATCGCCGACCATAAAATCAATCGGATCGACGAACTGCTCCCCTGGCGTTACGCTCAAACCTGAGCGTAACAGTCCAACGTCATCATAGGCAGGGCTGCTTTACCGGACGCTCACCCATGAACTGGCCCGGGCCGGTGCCTTGATGCAGGTCGCCGAGGCGGGCCAGGGTTTCGCCTTTGCGGGTTACCACCGACACGCGCGGGCCGAGATTGGGCACGTCCTTGTTGACGTTCATGCCCGGCCCCAGTTCACCGACATACATCAGGGGGTCCGTGCCGTGCCCCATGCAGAGGCCGCAAGGGCGATGCATGTTGAACCATTGTGCTTCGTACTTGCCGTTGCCGTCGAAGACCTGGACGCGGTGGTTTTCCCGGTCGGCGACATAGACCCAGCCATCCGCATCGCAGCAGATATTGTGCGCGATATTGAACTGGCCTTCGTCCGTGCCCGGCTCGCCCCAGGAGAACAGCAGCTTCCCATCCGGCGAATATTTATGCACCCGCGAATTGCCGTAGCCGTCCGAGACGTAGATATCGCCCTGCGGCGACTGGGCGGTATGGGTGCAACGGTGAAACGGATCGCCAGACATATAGGGCGCGGGCTTGCCCGCCATGCCCAAGGTCATCAGCACTTTGCCGTCCAAGGTGCAGTGCCGCACGGTGTGGTCGCCGTCGTCGGTGCAATAGAGTGTTTGATCCGGTCCGACCTCAATCCCGTGCGCCCGGCTGAAAATATCCTCGCCCCAGGAGCGCAGGAAATTGCCCTCGCGATCGAAAACGATCACGGGATGTTCGCCGCGATTAAAGACATAGACGTTGTCATTGGCGTCGACGGCCACCGCAGCCGCGTCCTGGAACGACCAGCCATCCGGCAGCTTCGCCCAGTCCATCTCGACCCGATAGGTAAACTCGCCACTGCCCAGAATCGTCGTCATGTCTTCCTCCCCTATTTCTATTTCCGAACCTTACGTCGGAATTTTCACGTCCTTCAACTCTACGACTGTAGGACGGACATGCGTCTCGATGAAATCGACCAACGCGTCGCTGAGGATTTGGTGAATGCGCTCGCCCTTCTCGCGCGTCGCCAGGGACGCGCTGCCGGCGATGCCCTGCGTCGCTTCCGTCGAGCGGCGCATATCGCCATCGGTGCGCGGTACATAGGCGCTGTCCCCATCGAAAGGCGGTTCCATCGGTTTGTGCGACAGGGTGAAGCGGCCCGGCTTGTGCTCGGCATCCACCGCCAAGGACATGTCAACCAGTTCGGGGTTGCGATACAGCGTGTATGCCGTTTCGGATTCACCGGCATGGCCGAGCCCACCTTCCGCCGCGTCGCAGACATCGTGGACGGCCGACTTCGCCATCAGCCCGGCATCGGCAACCGCTGCAAAGGCACCGGTCTGGAAACGTAGTTTCGATACCGCCATTTCCATCGGCGGCAGGTTCGCGGCCCGGTTACCATTGATAAACACAAGCTTCTTGAAGCCGTGATAGACCAGCGATTCCCCGATATCCATGCAGACCTGCACCAGCGTATCGGCGCGCAAGGTGACCGTGCCCGGATAAGCCATGTGATGCGGTCCCCAACCGTAATGCATCGGCGGCGCGATCAGCGCATCGGCGCGCTCCGCCGCCCCCTCCGCCATACCGACGGCCCAGCCGGTATCGACGTAGAGCGGCAGATGCGGTCCATGCTGCTCCGTCGCGCCGACCGGTATCAGCGCGATGTCGGAACGCTTCAGATAATCGGCGATCTCCGGCCATTTCAGTTCGTGAATCCAGCGGCTTTGCATACTCATAAGCTGCCCTTGTGATGTGATGGGGCCAACAGTATCGCGTTATCGACGCTGTAGAGTCACGCTCCCCGCAAAACCCGTTTCGTGAATGGCCATCGAAGCATCGCCAGTGATATCTTCGCGAGCCCGGCATCCGCAGTACAGGACACCATCATGACCGCTCAACTGACCCGCCTTCTCGACATCATGGCGCAGCTTCGCGACCCGGAAACCGGCTGTCCGTGGGACGTGGAGCAGACCTTCGCGACCATCGCGCCCTATACCATCGAGGAGGCCTACGAGGTCGCCGACGCGATCTCCGAGGGGGACATGGCGGGGCTGCGCGAAGAACTGGGCGACCTGTTGCTGCAGGTCGTGTTCCACGCGCGCATGGCGGAAGAGGACGGGCAATTCGACTTCGACGCGGTTGCCGGCGCTATCGCCGACAAGATGGTGCGCCGCCATCCGCATGTTTTCGGCGATACAACGTTCGACGACGAGGCGGCGCAAAAAACCAACTGGGAAGCCCACAAATCGGCGGAACGCGCAACGAAGGCAGAACAGTCGGGACGCCGGCCAAGCGTGCTCGACGGGGTGCCCAGCGCCATGCCAGCGTTGATGCGCTGCGAGAAGATTGGCAAACGCGCGGCACGGGTCGGCTTCGAGTGGCCCGATGTCGGCGGCGCGCTGGATAAGCTGGACGAAGAGCTGGGCGAACTGAAGGCGGAGATTGACCATGGCGACGCCGCCCGCCTGACCGACGAAATCGGCGACGTGCTGTTCAGCGTCGTCAATGTCGCGCGGCATCTGCGCATCGACCCGGAGGCGGCATTGCGCCACGCCAACACCAAATTCGAACGGCGATTTCACGCTGTCGAGAACAGCTATGCGGCGGATGGCAAAGATATCGCCGATGCCAGCCTCGAGAATATGGAAGAACGCTGGCAGTCGGCGAAGACAGGCGAATAATATTTAGACCCTCAAAGCGTGCTCGCCGACTGCAACAGAATGGTGAGTATGGTAATCGGCACGAGGATACGCAGCAGCCAGAGCCATGCATCGCCAAGACGGCTTCCAGCGAGATCCGCCTCGTGCAGAGAGTCCGACCGCTTTAAGCGCCAGCCGACGAATACCGCGACCAATACGCCGCTAATCGGCAGCAAGAAATTCGAGACGCCGGCATCGATCGCGTCGAGGATGCCGTGCCGGCCGATCTGAATATGGGCCAGCATGCCGAAGCTCATGGCCGATGGTATTCCGACGGCGAATACCACAGCCCCGACAGCAGCCGAGGCGGTCCACCGCCGCAACTTCAAACGATGCACGGCCACCGATACCGGCACCTCCATCAGCGCGACCATCGAGGTGAATGCCGCCATGGAAAGCAGCGCAAAGAATATGGCGCCGATCACTCTGCCTCCAGGCATATCGAGAAACACCTGCGGTAAGGTGATAAAGGCCAGTTCCGGTCCCGCCGTGGGGTCGACGCCGAAGGCAAACACGGCGGGGAAAATGGCAAGACCGGCAACAATGGCAAACAACGAGTCACCAAAGGCGATAGCGGCAGCCGAGGATGGAAGAGAGAACGTCCGCGGCATGTAACTGCCATAGGTCACGAAAATGGCCATGCCAATCCCAAGGGAGAAGAATGCCTGGCCCAGCGCGGCGATGTAGACCGCGGGCTCGCTCAATACCGACCAGTCGGGCGCGAACAGGAAACGCACCCCGGCACCGGCATTGGGCAGAAACAGAGCATACGCGGCGAGTCCCATTATGATGATGACAAGCACCGGCATGAGCCAACGGTTGATGCGCTCGATGCCGCGTTGCACGCCGCCGGCCACGGTGAACATGGCTGCAGCGATCATGGCCGCCTGCCATCCGATAGGTTCACCCGGATCGGCAATAAACTGTTGAAAAAAAGCGCCGAACCCCACTCCCGCCGTCGTCCACAGATTGCCTGACGCGGCACCGATAAAATACTTCAGCGCCCAACCGGCAATGACGGCGTAATAGCTGAGGATCAGAACCGCCGCAGCGACACTGATCCAGCCGAGCCGGCGCCACGGGGTTCCGTTGTCTGCGAATTCAAAGGCCGCCACCGCATCTCCTTGCGCGCGGCGGCCTAGGGAAAGTTCGGCGATCACCAGCGGCAACCCGACCAATGCAATGCATATCAGGTAGAGAAACAAAAAGACTGCGCCGCCGTTCTCCCCGGCCACATAGGAGAAACGCCAGATGTTGCCAAGGCCCACTGCCGCGCCAATGGTCGCCAGCACGAAACCCTGACGCGACCCCCATTGCTCCCTTGAACCCATTTCGGTTCGTTCGCCCCTTTTCAAGGATCTCCGTCGCGACAAACTTAGGCGCCCTCTCGGGGGCCTCGTATGATTTGCATCAATGTCAGGTGCAAAGCGGCAGCATAAAGGTAATCACGACATAAACACGCCATGCGACAAAAGAATTTGGCAGAGGAGAAAAGAATGTCGAGTGAAGGATTACACGCTCCCCGTGAGCGCCTCAGCAAGCAAACGATCGCGATGCATCAGGCCATCGTCTCGTTGATGGAGGAACTGGAAGCAACGGATTGGTACCGACAACGCGCCGACGATTGCGATGATCCGGCACTCAAGGCGATTTTACTTCATAATATGCGCGAAGAAATCGAACATGCATCGATGATCCTCGAATGGCTGCGCCGTCAAAGCGATGACTTCGATAAAGAACTCAAGGAGTATTTGTTCTCAGACGGCGACATTGCCGCAAGCGAACTCGAGGCAACGGGAAAATCCGGTGACTGACGAAACCGTCACAGCGCTGAGAGAAGCACTCGAAGACGAGTACAAGGCGCGGGCGACCTACCGTAAGGTCATCGAGAAATTCGGACCGATCCGTCCTTTCATCAATATCGTCGAAGCGGAAGACCGGCACGCCTCTGCGTTGTTACGCCAATTCGAACACCTCGGCTTGGAACCGCCATGTGACGAATGGCCCGGCAAGATCGAAGCGCCGGCTTCGATCGAAGCCGCCATCGCTCGCGAGATCGAGAATGCCGCAATGTACGATCGATTGCTAAAGGCGGTCGAAGACCCCATGGTCCGCGACGTTTTGCTGAATTTGCAGGACGCATCGCAAAATCGCCACTTGCCCGCTTTCCGACGCTGCCTTGCGCGACAAGGCCGAGGAGCAGAATAAGGAGGCGATACCACTATGACCGACGATCCGATAGATTTCGAGGCAGCGAAACTGGATCCGAGCGCCGTGTTTTCCATACCGGAAGCGGTATTGACGCATCCTAGTCTGAGTGACGAACAGAAAATCGAACTCCTCCGGCGCTGGGAATATGACGCCAGCGAGTTGGCGGTCGCCGAAGAGGAAGGCATGACCGGAGGGGAATCGTCGATGCTTGGCCGGGTCTTACGAGCGCTCGAATCCCTTACGGGAGGGTTCGATACCGAGCATTCGCCGCCCACCAAACTCGGCGGGCTGTCGCGAAAGGATGTGCAACAGGATTGACTCTGAGCCGACCCGTTACGGGACGCGCGAACTAGGCTCGAATGCCTTAACAGCGAAGTGCAGGAAGAAAAAACGAGATCGAGCCACTGGCAATGGGGCGACCGGGAAGCGACCCTCCACGAATTACTCTCAATTATATTGGACTTGACCGGGAAAAGTAGAGTGACTTTTGAACAACCATAAGCACCTAGTCCTTTCCGCCGTATGATTTGCATCAACGATCGGCTGCAGAAAACGGCGTAGCCTCCACCAAATTTTTTAAACTCGGGAGTCCGCAATGCCAAAGCAGGATAACGGCCCACTGGTGCGTGAAGCCGTAGGTGTTTTCGACAGCGCCGAGACACTCGAAGCGGCGGTCGACGAGCTTCAGAGCTCAGGATTCAACCGCGCCGATCTCAGTCTCCTCGCCGGCGAACCTGCCGTACAGGAAAAACTCGGTCACATGTACGATAAGGTCAGCGAACTCGAAGACGACGCGACGGTGCCGCGCGACGCCTACGTCTCCACGGAATCGATTGGTAACGCCGAAGGGGGCTTGATCGGTGGCTTAATGTATATCGGTGCCGTTGCCGCTGCCGGATCGATCGTCGCTTCAGGCGGTCCGCTGGCGGCTGCGATTGCGGGTGCTGCTATGGTCGGTGGCGCCGGCGGTTTGATCGGCGCCATTCTTGCGAATTGGATCGGCGACCATCATGCCGATTACCTACAAGATCAGTTGGACCGCGGCGGTTTGCTTCTTTGGGTCCGCACCTGGAATGAAGCGCAAGAAAAGAGCGCCAGCGATATTCTGACAAAGCATTCCGCGCACGACGTTCATGTGCATGGTTTGCCAAGTGCCTAAGTGAGGCCGTGGAGGCGGCTATTTTGAGGTCCGCTGGCAAGCAGGCCTGATCGGCGCGACCATTTGGCGCTCCTTATTGTTGCTGGATGCTCAAATCGCTACTCTGGCATGAGGCAACGATTTTTAAACGGGTGAGTTCAGGCATGACTACCGCAACATCTGCCATCGCGGAAACCTACGAACGCGACGGATTCGTCTTTCCCATCGATATAGTCAGCGAAGCGGAGGCCAAGGAAATCCGCGCCGACCTCGAAGCCGGCGAAAAGGAACTGGCGGACCGGCCCGACGAGCTGTCGATGCTGCACAGCTATCCTGACCGACTCCTGCCCTCCTTCGACAAGCTGATCCGCAATCAGAAACTGATCGCAGCGGCTTCACAAATCCTGGGACCGGATCTCATGGTCTGGAGCAGCGGTCTCTTCATTAAGGAAGCGAACACGCCCAGCTACGTGACCTGGCATCAGGACCTGACCTACTGGGGACTGGACGACGCGGAAGAAGTCACCGCCTGGTTCGCGCTGTCCCATTCGAACATAGAGAGCGGGTGCATGCGCTTCGTGCCCGGCAGCCAGAAGAAGCAACTCGTGCCGCACGTCGATTCCTTCGCCGAAGGAAACCTGCTTTCGCGCGGGCAAGAAGTTGCGGTCGAGGTCGATGATGCGGACGCGGTCGACGTCATCCTCAAGCCCGGCCAGGCGTCCTTTCACCACGGCCACCTGTTCCACGCCTCCGGCCCGAACAAGACCGGCGACCGGCGCATCGGCGCAGCGATCCGCTACATCAAGCCGTCCATGAAACAACGGTCTGGCGACAAATCCGTCGTCGCCCATGTCGCTGGTGAGGACCGTTACGGCAACTTCACCGTCGCCGACGCGCCAAAGGGACGGCTACTCGAGTCCAATTTCGCACTGTGCCGCACCGACATGGCAATAAAAAGCCGCGTCCTGTACGAAGGCGCCGAACAAAGCGGCGGCAAGCGCTACCGACAGGAGCGCTAACCGCCGCGTATTTTTCGTTACGCCGTCGGGTCGGGGACGAAGCGCAGATACGGCTTCGGCGACCGCCAGCCGTTCGGGTACTTTTCCTTGGCGGCCTCGTCCGATACTGCGGGGACGATGATCACGTCGTCGCCACTCTTCCAATTGACCGGTGTCGCGACCTGGTGATTGGCGGTAAGCTGGCAGGAGTCCAGAACGCGCAGCACTTCGTCGAAGTTCCGGCCCGTGCTCATCGGATAGGTCAGCGAGAGCTTGATCTTCTTGTCCGGCCCGACCAGAAACACGGTGCGGACCGTGGCATTGTTCATCGCCGTGCGGCCCTCAGCGGAATCACCCTCGCTTGCCGGCAGCATGTCGTAGAGCTTCGCGATTTTCAGTTCCGGGTCGCCGACCAGCGGATATTCGACCTTGTGACCTTGGGTTTCCTCGATATCTTTCGACCAGGCGTCGTGATCGCCGACCCCATCGATACTGAGACCGAGAATCTTGCAGTTCCGTTTGTCGAATTCCGGCTTCAAGCCCGCCATATAACCGAGCTCGGTCGTGCAAACCGGCGTGAAATCCTTCGGGTGCGAAAACAGGATGGCCCATCCGTCGCCGACCCATTCGTGGAAATCGATAGTGCCTTGCGTCGTTTCCGCCGTGAAGTTCGGTGCTTCGTCGTTGATCCTTAATGGCATTGATCTACTCCCTGTCTCTGTTCGAGTTCGATACGACACGCCAACTATGACGGTAATTCATAATCTAAACACGTTCCGAACGATTGCAATGCGGATCGGACCACGCACTGAAACGAGCGGTATCGTCCGCTGCTAATCCTGCTGCAGCGGTTCGATCAGGCTGGACGTGTCCCAGCGCTTGCCACCGCGGCGTTGCACATGGGCGTAGAACTGATCGACCACCGCCGCCACCGGCAGCCGCGCACCATTGCGCTTGGCTTCCTCGAAGCAGATGCCGAGATCCTTGCGCATCCAATCGACGGCAAAGCCGAAATCGAACTTGCCCTGCACCATGGTCGAGCCACGGTTTTCCATCTGCCAGGATTGTGCCGCGCCCTTGGAAATCACGGCGAGCACCTTTTCCATGTCGAGGCCGGCACGCGATCCGAAATTCAAGCCCTCCGCGAGACCCTGAACGGCACCGGCGATGCAGAGCTGGTTCACCATCTTGGTGAGCTGTCCGCTACCCGCCTTGCCGAGCAACACGCAAGATTGCGCATAGCTGTCGATCACCGGCTGGGCGCGTTTGAAATCCTTCGCCATGCCGCCGCACATTACCGTCAGCATGCCGTTCTCCGCACCCGCCTGACCGCCGGACACCGGCGCATCGATGAAGCCGACCCCTTTCTTGCGGGCAATGGCATAGAGTTCGCGGGCCACGTCGGCAGACGCCGTTGTGTTGTCGACAAAGACCGTGCCTTTACCCATACCGGCGAAGGCCCCGTCCTTGCCAAGCACGACGCTGCGCAGATCGTCGTCGTTGCCAACGCAGCAAAACACGATCTCCGCGCCCTTGGCGGCCTCGCGCGGGGTCTTTGCGACCTTGCCGCCATGCTGCTTCTTCCACTTCGCAGCCGTCTTGGCAGTCCGGTTGTATACGGTCACGTCGTGGCCGCCCGCCTTCAAGTGACCGGCCATCGGGTATCCCATTACGCCGAGACCGACCCACGCTACTTTCGCCATTTTGCAGTACTCCCTGTTTTAGATGTTTTGATTGCCGCGCATCGTAAGGCAACGAACACCGCAGCTTCAATCGGGCTGTAGTATTTCATTGATGCGGTGCCACAAATCGACGTTCGGCGCGCTGAGCAAGCCGCGCGTCCGCTCCGTCGGCCGATAGGCGGCGCCGTCCTGCCGGGCGACATGTCCGCCCGCCTCGCGATTGATTAGGACGCCGGGCGCATGGTCCCAGGCCCAGAGCCGATTATACAGACGGAATTGCGACGTACTTATCGCCATCGAAGCGAATTCATGCCCCGCACAGCGCATACTTTTTTCGATGGTGAACCGATCCTCCAGGCGCTGCCGCACTCCTGCCCGCCGCTCCTGTGAGATCAGGCCGAAATTGACGCGTCCGATAAGAGGCTCGACCGTGTCGTCGATACGCACCGGGGTGCCGTTCACCCGCGCGCCTGAACCCAACTCGGCGACCGACATCACTTCGTTGACCGGATCGTAGATCCAGCCGAAGCGCGTCTCCCCAGCATTTATATACGCGACCATGACGGCAAAGACCGGCCGGCTCGCCGCAAAATTCGCCGTGCCGTCCACCGGATCGATAATCCAGAGCGGCCCTTCCTCGCGATCAAGCTTGTCCAGCAGGTGCGGCTTGTAGTGTGCCGCTTCTTCTCCGACGACCAGGGCCCCGGGCGTCAGATCTTCGAGCATCCGGGTCAACCGTTCTTCTGCGTCATGGTCGGCAACGGTTACGACGTCGCCCGGCTTCTTCTCCGTCACCTCATGCGCCGCGAGCGAACGGAAGCGCGGCATGATATCCGTCTCCGCCGCCTCACGAATGAAGGCGGCAACGCGTTCGGGATCGGGCGACATCGATAAACCTGTCCAGTGCCCGCACGGGCGGGCGTCCTAAAACGGCAGTGCCGCGTTCACAAACGCGGCACGCCGGAAATACAGCAACCGATCCTGTGATCAGCCGAGCACGCCCATGATGTCGGATTCGTTCATGATCATGAGCGTGTCGTTGCCGATCTTGACTTCGGTACCCGACCACTTGCCGTAAAGAACGCGGTCGCCCTTCTTGACGTCCATCGGCGCCACTGTTCCGTCTTCGGATTTCTTGCCGGGACCGACGGCGACGACTTTGCCTTCCTGCGGCTTTTCCTGCGCGGTATCGGGAATGATAATTCCCCCCGCCGATTTAACTTCCGCCTCGAGCGGCTTCACCAAAACGCGATCCTGCAACGGCCTAATGGACATCTCGACCCTCCTCAATGTTTGTTGTCTCGCGGCCCGGCTGGGGCACGCTCAGAAATTCCTCCCGCGTGATAAAATTCCACGCTGGGCCTGTCAACCACGCACCATCGTCATTTCGCCGAAACGGCTGCGGAAACGCGCCTCATCCGCCTTGTCCAAGATCACGGCAAGGCGGACCTGACCGCCTTCGTCATCTTGCCGCTCTACGACATTGCCATGATCGTAAAGCCACGCAAGCGTCGCTCCTTCCGCACCGTCGATGACCAGTTCGATAACCCGGCTACCGTCGGCGAGTTCGTCTTCAACGCAGGCAAGGAAGGTATCGCACCCCTCCCCCGTTATCGCCGACAACGCCACCATCGCCGCGTTCCGCCGCGCGCGTTCGACAACCGGCGGCCGGTCGGCGACATCGAGAAGGTCGATCTTGTTCAGAACCTCGATTGTGCGCAGCGTATCGTCGAATCCCAATTCGCGCATCACCGTTTCCACGTCGTCCTTTTGCTCCGCCGTCTCGGGATGAGAGATATCGCGGACATGGACGACAAGATCGGCCTCGCGCACTTCCTCCAAGGTCGCACGGAAGGCCGCGACAAGCATCGTCGGCAGATCCGAAATGAAACCGACCGTATCGGACAGGATAATCGTCCGTCCGGATGGCAAATCGAGTTTGCGCATCGTCGGATCCAACGTTGCGAACAGAAGATCTTTCGCGAATACCGTCGCACCGGTCAGCCGGTTGAACAATGTCGACTTGCCGGCATTCGTGTACCCGACCAGAGCGACAATGGGGTACGGCACCCGCTTGCGCGCCTTGCGATGCAGACTGCGCGTCCGGCGCACGGTTTCAAGCTGGCGCTTTATCTTGCCGATGCGTTGGTCGATCAGCCGGCGGTCGATTTCGATCTGGCTCTCGCCAGGACCGCCGAGAAAACCGAACCCGCCGCGTTGCCGTTCCAGGTGCGTCCAACTGCGGACCAACCGCGAACGCTGATAGGACAGCGCCGCCAATTCCACCTGCAATACACCTTCATGGGTGCGGGCACGGGCGCCGAAGATCTCGAGAATCAAACCGGTACGGTCGATCACCTTGGCGTTCAGCGCGCGTTCCAGGTTGCGCTGCTGGACGGGCGTCAATGGCGCGTTGATAACGACAACGCCAATTTCCATCGCACCGATCAAGTCGGCGAACCGTTCGACCAGCCCTGCACCCAGCAGGGTTGCTGGGCGAACACGCGAGATTGTTACGGATTCCGAATGAACAACGTCAAGTTCGATAGCTTGGGCGAGCGCGACGCATTCCGCCAGACGCGCCTCCGGGTCTCTGTCCCGCCCCGGTCCGCCCCGATAGACAGGGCTGAGAATCAGGGCGCGCCCCGTCGCTTCGGGCGATTCTACCCCGGTCAAGGCAACGCCGTCATTCCTCGGCTTCGTCCTCGCGCGCCGGATCGAACAGTTGGACCGGCTGCGCCGGCATCACCGTCGAGATGGCATGCTTGTAGACGAGCTGAGAATGCGCATCGCGCCGCAAGAGGACGCAAAAATTATCGAACCAGGTAATAATGCCCTGCAATTTCACGCCATTAACGAGAAATACGGTTACTGGCAACTTGTTCTTCCGGACATGGTTTAAAAACACGTCCTGGACGTTCTGAGACTTCTCCGATGCCATTTTTTTGCCCCGATCTCTTGTTGTTGGGGTTCGGTTTCATCCTAACCCGTTCTCGTCACGGCCCCGGCCACCGTTACCCATATCCATATATATGGAACCGTACGGTTAAGGATAAGTGCAAATATCGCAAATGTGAACGTTAATTACAGACCGTCGATCAGCCGAACAAGAGCGTCGATGTTCGCGACCCGCAGCCTGGGCGGATGCGTCTCGAACTCAACCGGGTCTGGATCGCCGGCGCTTACCAGCACAGGGACCATGCCGGAGATGTGGGCGATTTCCATGTCGATTCCCGCATCACCCACCATCCAGACATCGTCGGTGGGCGCAAATCCGCTGCCTTCAAGTGCGTGCGCAACCGGTTCGGGTGCCGGCTTGTCGCGCGCCGCGTCGCCCGCCCCGACCAGTTTACCGAAGTATCCGTTCCAACCGAGATGCTGTGCCTCGCTGCGCAGATACCGTCCCGTCTTGTTGCTGATGACGCCGAGATACAGGTCGCGCGACGCAAGCGCCGCGAGGCCCTCGCCCGCACCCGCGCACGGCGTCAGGCTGGTAAGGTGCACTTGCTCATAGGCGTCGTAAAAGATGTCCCGCGCTTTGGTCCACTGATCGCCGAACAGCTCGGGAAAGCTCTCACGCATCGACCGGCGCACGCGCTGACGGGTCTGCTCCAAGGTCCAGGGCTCGACTCCCATCGCCTCGAAAGTCTGCCGCAACGCCTCGTGGATCGTCGGCCACGTATCGACCAGCGTGTTGTCCCAATCGAAGATAAGCGCGCGCGGCGGCGTCATGTCGTTCGCGCCAGTCATGCCGATTTCTCATACCAAGGAGCGATGATAGTAACCCCTAGAGATCGCGAATGCGGTCCGTCGGGTAGGAGGGACGGCGCCGGCGATGCGGGGAGCATCGTCAAGCCGTTCCAACGCCCTCCGACGGGCCGCATTCGCGACCGGAACGGCAGCTTAGCGCGGCTTTCGGACAGCGTCGCGCACGGCTCCCGATGCACCGCATCGCTACGCCGCACGCTTCTTGCCGAAAACCGCGCTAAGTTGTCTCTAGGGATTACTATCATCGCTCCTTGGTATTAAGTCCCGCGCAATAGTCGAGATACCATCCCTGCAGGCGGCCGGACAGAATACCCGGCCCGCCATTGCCGATCACCGTATCGTCGATTTGCACCACAGGCGTCACGAATGATGTCGCACTGCTCACGAACGCTTCGCGGGCCGTTTTCGCTTCCTCGACCGAAAACGGCCGCTCCTCGAACGACAATCCCTCCTCCGCCGCGATGCGAAGCAGGCTCTGCCGGGTAACCCCCCGCAGGATGTCGTGCGTCGCGGGCCGGGTCAGCAATTTTCCGTCCGCGGTTACGATCCAGGCATTCGATGAGGCACCCTCGGTTACATTGCCATCGCCATCGACTTGCCATGCCTCATAAGCGCCCGCTTCAAAGGCTTGCGTCTTGGCCATACAGTTCGGCAGCAGCGATATCGTCTTTATGTCGCAGCGTTCCCAGCGGATGTCTGGGATCGTGATCACCTTGACGCCGTCGCTCAGCTTTTTCTGACTGAGAAAGTCGACCTTTTTTGTCGTCATGACGATCGACGGACGCACACCCTTCGGAAACTTGTGATCGCGCGGTGCCACGCCGCGGGTGACCTGCATGTAGATCAGCCCTTCGGAAACGCCGTTGCGCTCGATAAGTTCGCGCATGACCAGTTCTAGAACCTTCCGGCTCAGCGGTGCTGCAATATTCATCTCCGATAACGAACGGTCCAGACGGTCGAGATGCGGTGCCGCGTCGACCATCCGGTCGTCGATGATCGGGATAACCTCATAGACCCCATCCGCGAACTGGTAACCGCGATCCTCAATATGAACCGTACCTTCATCATGTGGCACATAACGGCCGTTCACATATGCATATCGCGCCATCGGCACCTCCCGCCGGCCGGACTCCAAAAGCCCCGAGACGGCTCAAACTTCTAGTGTGATGATTCTGAAGTTCGCCACTTTGAATGCAGCGAATTTTAGGATCTGAATCACACTAGGTTAAGATAGTTAGTGTGCTGATTCACGCGAAATTCAACCATTTGAATTTCACGATCAGGACACTAGAAAAATTCCAACTGAACCGAAAACAGCTTCTCGACCTTTTTCACCGACTTCGCGGCAGCCAGCAGAATCACATCGTCATTACTCTCGATCATCGTATCGGCGCGCGGGATGATAACCTCCCCATCGCGCACCAACGCGCCGACGATGACGTCCGCGGGCAGATTAGCCTCACGCAAGGTATTGCCGGAGAGCGACGATGTTTCCATCGCCTCCGCTTCGATGATTTCCGCGAAACCGTCAGCCAGCGAGTGGACCGAACGAATACGCCCGCGCCGCACATGCTGCAGTATCGTCGAGACCGTAATAGTGCGCGGACTGACCGCCACGTCAATGCCGAGCGTTGTGATCAATGGCGCGTAGGCCGTGCTGTTGATCAACGTAACAGCGCGTTCCACCCCGTACCGCTTGGCCAGCAACGAGGCCAGAATGTTGGTCTCGTCGTCGTCGGTCACCGCGACAACGGTATCCGCATTCGACACGCCGGCTTCGTCGAGAATTTCGGCGTCGAGCGCATCGCCCAGGATGATATTGGTGCCGGGCAAAGCCTCCGCCACGAGACGGGCGCGCTCCTTGCTAATCTCGATCAGGCGAACCGTCACACCGTCTTCAGCGTCGAGTTCTTCCGCCAGGTACATGCCGATATTGCCGCCGCCGATAATGATGATGCGATGGGCTTCCTCCTCCTCATGACCGAAGGCAGAGAGCGCACGGGCGACATGCCCCGTGTCCGCCACGAAATAAACCTCGTCGCCCGGCAGCATGTGATCGTCGGCACTCGGGATGAAAGGCGCGTCGTCGCGGGTAACGCAGACGACGACTATGCTCAAATCGGGGAACAGTTCAGTCAACTGGCGCAACGGCGTGTTAACAATCGGGCAGGAATCGGTGCACCGCACACCGATCACCCGCACCTTGTCGTCGGCGAGTGGAATCATATCTAGCGTTCCCGGCACCGTCAGCCGCCGACGGATCGCACGTGCGACTTCAATCTCCGGCGAAATGATGACGTCGATCGGAATATTGTCGCGGCTGAACAGGCCGGCCCACACCGGGTTCAGGTAGCTTTGATGGCGCACACGGGCGATCTTCGTCGGCACGTCGAACAGTGAATGCGCGACTTGGCAGGCAACCATGTTCACCTCGTCGGCGAACGTCACCGCGATCAGCATGTCCGCATCCGCCGCACCGGCCCGTTCCAGTGCATCGGGCTGCGACGCATGTCCGACGAACGCCTGCACATCCAGGGAATCGTTGATTTTGCCGATCAGTTCCGGCGATTGGTCGATGACCGTAACATCGTTGTTTTCCAACGACAGATAGCGCGCGATGTTAAAGCCGACCTGCCCGGCGCCACAGATGACCACCTTCATGAAACACCAGCCTTGCGTGTCCGGACTTCGTTCTGGATACCCAGCAGCTTCAACTTTCGATGCAAGGCGGCGCGATCCATCCCCACGAACTCCGCCGTGCGGCTGATATTGCCGCTGAAGCGGGTCATGTGAAACAGCAGATACTCGCGCTCAAACGCCTCGCGCGCATCGCGCAACGGCTGATTCATAACGTCAGGCGCCTTCTCCCAGCGCATGACATCGGGTGCGTCCTGCCCGATCGCCGTCAATACGGCGTCGGACCGAACCTCGCCGCCGGCCGGTACATTCAGGAGCAGACGCTCGAGAACGTTTATCAGCTCCCAAACATTGCCGGGCCACTCGTACGCCTGCAGTGCGGCGAGCGCATCGTTCGCCAGCAGGCAGGTCGACCGGCCTTTCGCGCGGCACAGGCGCTCCGTCAATTGCTGTGCCAGCTCGGGAATGTCCTGGCGGCGCGCCTGTAGCGCTGGGACCGGCACAGGAACGACATTCAAGCGATAGAACAGATCCTCGCGAAACCGGCCTTCCTCAATTTCATCGCGCAGATTGCGGCTCGTGGTCGCCAGAACACGGACGTCGACTTCGACCTCGGTATCGCCACCGACCCGCGCGAAGTGCTTATTTTGCAGAACCCGCGCGATCTTGCCCTGAGTTTCCATCGGCATGTCCGCGACTTCGTCGAGCAGCAGCGTTCCCGCATGCGCTTCCTCAAGCACGCCGATCCGGCGTGGCCCGCCGCCCTCGGGCTCCGCGCCGAACAAGGCGGTCTCGACACTTTCAGGCTGCAGGCTGGCGCAGTTCAGCACGACGAACCGTCCATCCTTCCGTACCGATTGGTTGTGCAGTATACGCGCGACAACGCCCTTACCGGCGCCCGGTGGACCGGAAAGAAGGATCCGGCTATCGGTTGGCGCAACCTTATCGATCGTCTGGCGAAGCTGCATGATCGCAGGCGACTCGCCGATCAGGTCGTCGACACGGTCGACGGCGCGCTCCTGCAGCTCGACATTTTCCCGCCGCAGCCGCGCCTCTTCCACCGCCCGCCCGACCGTATGCAGTAACACATCCGTCTTGAACGGCTTGGAGATAAAGTCGTAGGCGCCCATCTTGGTCGCGGACACCGCCATGTCGACGGTGCCGTGCCCGCTTATCATCACGACCTGTTGATTCGGATTGTCGCGGCGCATGATCTCCAGCATCTGGAGCCCGTCGTGTTCGCTATCGCGCAACCACACGTCGAGGATAACCAGACTCGGCTGCCGAGCCGCAACCGCCGCAAAGGCGTCGGCGCTATTGGCGGCCTGCCGGGTTTCATACCCTTCATCTTCCAAGATGCCGGCGATGAGCTGACGAATATCGTCCTCATCATCAACGATCAGAATTTCATGCGCCATCGCTGCTCGCTTGCTCTGTCCTGGCCGGTTCCGCCTCCCCGCGATCGATCACGGTGTCGGGAAATACAAGGCTGACCCGCGCACCACCCTCGGCACCGTCCTCCAGCAACAGACGCCCTTTATGGTCTTCCATGATCTTTCTGACAATAGCCAAACCCAGTCCAGTTCCCTTCGCCCGCGTCGTAACATAGGGCTCGGTGAGGCTCTCGCGGTCTTCGGCCGGCAGGCCAATACCGTTGTCACACACCGTAATGGCGCACTCACCGTCGGTATGGCGAAGCTCAAGTGCTATTTTCCCCGGCTCGTCATCGTTGCGCCCTTCGATCGCATCGGCGGCATTCTGCAACAGGTTTGTGACCGCTTGGCTGATCTGACGGCCGTCGCAGTTCAAAACCAGCGGCGTGTCCGGGAGCGTTTCTTCATAGGCAATCGCGCGATGCGTATTGCGTTGCAGGAAAACGGCCTGACGGCACAGCTCGCTAATACTCTCCGGCCGAAATACAGGGGCCGGCATGCGGGCAAAACTGGAAAACTCATCGACCATCCGGCCGATGCTCTCGACCTGCCGCACAATTGTTTCGATACAGGTCTGAAACACTTCGGCGTCGTCGGGAACCTGCTTCAGATAGCGCCGTTTAAGCCGCTCCGCAGATAGCTGTATCGGTGTGAGGGGATTTTTGATCTCGTGTGCAATACGACGTGCGACATCCGCCCAAGCGGCCTTTCGTTGCGCAGACAGGAGCGCGGAAACATCGTCGAACGACACGACGAAGCCTTTGATTTCATCGTCCGAGCGCATGGCACCGACGCGCACCAGCAAGGTGCGCGATTCCGCACCGCGTGCTATGGCGACCTCCTGCTCAAGAATCCGGTCGCCGCCAAGATGCCCCGCTTGGGCCAGCAGTTCGCGAAACTCCGGCGCGACCTCCGCCAATGGCTCCCCTTGCATATGATCGAGCTCAATCCCCAGGAGCTGCGACGCGGATCGGTTCGGAAGGGTGATCCGGCCCCCCGCATCGAGACCGACCACGCCGGCTGAAACGCCGGAGAGCACCGTTTCAGTGAAGACCCGCCGCGCATCGATCTGCTGGTTGGCTTCGATCAATTCACGGCGGTTTTGTTCCAGATCTCCGGTCATGCGGTTGAAGGCGCGGCCGAGCGTATCAACCTCGCCACCGGATGCACTATCGACGACCACGCGCGCGGACAGATTGCCCGCGCGCACCTTCTCTGTTGCCGCGATCAGCGCACTAACCGGCCGCGACATGCTGGTGGCAAAGTTCAAGCCGACCCAGACCGCCGCCAGCAACAGCAGCAGCGCGACGACGACGAAGATCAGGGCGAACGAGATCTGCAAATCCGCCCGGTTGAGTTCGAGCCGCTCGAATTGCGCGACCGCGCCCTTGGTGCGCTGGCTATGGCCGAGCACGACCGGATCGACATACCGTCCGACATATAGATAGCTGTCGCCGAAATTGCTGAGCCGAATCAGCGCCCGCACCCGATCCTCGCTGCCACTGGTCAGGACGGCAACTTCCCCAGACAACGCAGTTTTGAATGCCTCGCGCGGTACCGGCTCGAACTCCAGGGCACCGGTCAGCCCTGAGCGCGCAATGACATCGCCACTGCCGGTGAAGACGATAGCCTCCGTCAGCTGGCGCACCCGTGCCTGAAGATTGACTGCCGAAATCAGACGTTTTTGATTGCGCTGCAGCCCGAAGGCCTGATTGTCGAGATCCCTCGCCATGCGCAGCGCATCGGCCACGATATTCCGCTTATGCTCCTCGAGATAGGCATCCGCGACCGCTTCCGACTCCTTCAGCGCGGTACGGATTTTGTCGCTGAACCACGATTCAAGGCCGAAATTGAAAAACAGGGCGGAAAATACCGCCACGATAATTGCCGGCGCGACGGAAATCAGGCCGAAGAGCTGTGCCAGCCTGACATGCAACTGCGACCCGGCCGAGCCACGCCGGCGCGCGCTCCAAATTTTAACGACCCGGTGCGCGACGACAAAACCGAGCAGCAACAGGATAACCAGGTCAATGTTGAGCAGGATAAGGATCGACGGCGCACCGGGCCCGAGCGTGGATTGCGTAAAAACCGCATAGGTGGCGATGCCCGCCGCCGCCGCCGCGACGGAGAGCGAAATCGCGAAGAAACGCGCTAGCCTTCTTCGCGACGACCATGAACCGAGCAAACGAAGCACCCGGCGGGCCGAAGTCTCAGCAGGGTCGAGAGCAGTCATTCCACAGTAAATCCGCTGCAATTGCGGAAGGGCGCTGTCCAAGTAGAAAGGCGCATTCAGCCTCTATTTTACGCCGCGTACAATTTGGATGTCCAACTCGCGAATTTTCTTGCGCAGCGTGTTCCGATTCAGGCCGAGCAACTCGGCCGCTTTTATCTGGTTGCCTCGGGTCGCAGCAAGGCACAAGGAAATGAGCGGTCGCTCGACCTCGCGCACGACCCGGTCGTGCAATCCGGGCGCGGGCAAGGCGTCTCCATGCGCATCGAAATAGGCCTGAAGGTGGCGCTCGACAGAGTCGGCGAGGTTCTCGCTCTCCGGCGACGAAACCAGAGGCTCCCCCGTAGCGGTATCGGCGAGTTCCGCTTCGATCGCGTCGAGTCCGATCCGCTCTTCACTGTAAAGCGCCGCCAAACGGCGAATAAGGTTTTCCAGCTCGCGGACATTGCCGGGCCAGCGATGCGTTTTCAATCGCGCCACGGCGTCCGAGTCGAGCGACTTGGCCGGCAATCCCTCTTCTTCCCCCTGACTGAAGAAGTGACGAACAAGATCTGGAATGTCTTCGGTTCGCTGGCGCAAGGGCGGAAGGCGCAGCGGCACAACATTCAGTCGATAGTATAAATCCTCGCGAAACAGACCCTGCGAAACGATCTGGCGCAGATCGCGATGCGTCGCGGCAACGATGCGCACATTGGTCCGGATGGCGGCCCGGCCGCCGACAGTCGTAAAGGTCCCGTCCTGCAGCACTCGTAACAACCGCGTTTGCGCCTCAAGCGGCATGTCGCCGATTTCATCCAGGAACAGCGTGCCACCATCGGCTTGCTCAAAGCGCCCGGTCGTCCGGCTCGCCGCACCGGAGAACGCCCCCTTTTCATGCCCGAACAGCTCGCTTTCGATCAGTTCCCGGGGAATTGCCGCCATATTGATCGCCACGAACGGCCCGTTGCGGCGTTTTCCGTAATCATGCAAAGCCCGGGCGACCAACTCCTTACCGGTTCCCGATTCGCCGGTGACCAAGACGCTGAGATCGGTTCCCACCAGCCGCGCCAGTACACGGTAGATATCTTGCATTGCGGGCGACCGGCCAATCAGCGGCAGATTGTCGTCGTCGCCTTCGCCATTTTCCTCCGCGCGGCGCGGGGCGGCACGTTCCGTCAGGGCACGTCGCACGACGCGGATCAATTCGTTCAAGTCGAACGGCTTGGGCAAATATTCGAACGCACCGCGCTCATTCGCCTTGACGGCCGTCATCAGCGTGTTTTGCGCGCTCATCACGATAACCCGGAGATCGGGACGGATCTTGCGGATTCGCGGCAGCAGGTCGAGACCGTTCTCGTCCGGCATGACGACATCGGTAATCACGATATCGCCGATACCCTCGCTGACCCAGCGCCACAGGGTCGCCGCATTCCCGGTCATCCGGACATCGTAGTCCAGACCGCCCAGCGCGCGGCTCAGTACCGTCCGAATGGCCCGGTCGTCATCGGCGATCAGAATGGTCGCGCCGTCTGCGCTTGCGGTATCAGACATCAGCGCCGTCCATCATCGGCAGCATCACCCGGAACACCGTGCGGCGATGCTGCGTTTCTAAATCGATGACACCGCCATGATCGCCGACGAATTTTGCCACCAGCGCCAGTCCCAACCCACTGCCACCAGGCTTGGTCGTGATAAACGGGTCAAACAGATGGCCGCGCAAATCATCAGGCACGCCAGCGCCGTTATCCTGAATACGCACCACAAGCGGCACCCTCACCTGACCGTCGCCGCTCGGCGTGGCGATACTGACTCCTTGCTGGTAGGCGGTGGAGATCACCACTTCGCCATCCGCTTCGGGCGCCGCCTCGACCGCATTCTTGACCAGGTTAAGGAATATCTGGATGAGCTGGTCCCGGTCGCCGAAGGCGGGGGGTAGCGACGGATCGTAGGCCTCGACGAAACGAACGCCGGTGCCGAAACCGTTCTGCGCCAGACGCACCACATGGTGCAGCACTTCGTGAATATTGACCGCACGGCGCTCGATCCGGGGGTTGTCGGTGAACATCTCCATCCGATCGACCAGCGCGCAGATCCGGTCGGTTTCCTCGATAATCAGCCGGGTCAGTTCGCGATCCTTCACGTCACTGGTCTGCTCAAGCAGCTGCGCGGCACCGCGAACGCCGGATAGGGGGTTCTTGATTTCGTGGGCGAGCATCAAGGCCATAGCACTCACCGACCGGGCAGCGCCGCGATGGGTCAGCGAGCGGTCGATACGGCCGGCAATGGAACGCTGCTGCAGGGTAATCACGACGCACTCCGGACGATCCGGTATCGTCGCAGCGTCGATCGTCACGACATGTTCGCCGATCCGCGGCGTCTTCATCTGCACGTCGTATTGCGACATGCTGTTGCCCGTCGCCCGCACCTTCCCGATCAACGCCAAGACGGGACTGTCCACCGGTATGACCGACTCCAGAGTGGCACCCAGTAACGCCGTCATGCTCGTCTGAAAGAACTGTTCGGCCGCGAGATTGAGATAGACGATCTCGTTCCCCGCGCCGACGACGAAGACGGGATCGGCCAGGGCGTTAAGTATCGCCGGCGGCGGCGCTTCCTGGTCCGGGGCAATCTCGGCAACCGACATATTAGGCCGCGATCCGATCTATCGATCGGCGATAAAAGTCCGCGACGGCTTGCGAAACCTGGGCCGGATCTTCCAACCGGTAGACATCACTTCGAAACGCAGAAGAGTCCGGCAACCCATTAGAATACCAGGAAATATGCTTTCTAAAATCTCGCGTTCCCCGGTACGTACCGTGATGTTCGAGCATGGCTTCGAAATGATCCAGCACGATCGCCATCTGATCGTCGAGCGACGGCGCGGACACAGTCTCTCCCGCCGCCAGATACCGGATCGCCTGCCCGATAATCCAGGGCCGCCCGCAGGCGCCACGCCCAATCATCACACCATCCGCACCGGACTGCGACAGGCACGCGGCGATGTCGTCCAGTTCGACGATGTCGCCATTGGCGATCACCGGTAAGCGTACAGCCTCCTTAACCTTACGGATGAACCGCCAGTCGGCTTTGCCGCGATAGCGCTGCGCACGCGTGCGGCCGTGCACGGTCACCATCTGGATACCGCTCTGCTCGGCGATCTGCGCCAGACGCGGCGCGTTGCGCTCATTCTCGTCCCAGCCCGTACGCATTTTCAAGGTCACCGGGATATCGACCGCGCCGACCACGGCCTCGAAAATCTCCGCGGCCCGGCACTCGTCGCGCATCAGGGCGGAACCCGAAAGCTTGCCGACCACCTTCTTCGCCGGACAGCCGAAATTGAGATCGATGATATCCGCGCCATCATCCGCACAAAGCCGCGCAGCATCCGCCATGATGTCGGGATCGTGCCCCGCGAGTTGCACCGCCATGACCGCGCCGTCCGCGGCGCGCGACGCCTTCTTGCGCGACTGCGCCGTCTGCAGGACAGCCTCGCGGCAGGCGATCATCTCCGACGTTTCCATGCCCGCCCCCAACTGTCGCGCCAGCCGGCGAAACGGCAGGTCGGTCACGCCGGACATCGGCGCCAGCAGCACCGGCGTCTCCAACGTTATGGGACCAATTTGAATGCTCATATTTTATGCACAATAATTACTGCACTAATTTTGTGCATAATACGAATTTGCTGCCGCAACGCAACCGGATTGTTCGTTGGCGCTATCCGACCAGGACGTCGGTGACGAATTTCACGCCGGGATAGCCAAGGGTCAGCATCAGATAGGCGATCAGGACGTAGCGCGCCGCGCGCCGGCCGCGAATGCCGGTCCGGAAATGCGCAACCAGCAGGACGCCGATCACGACAAATGCAATAACCGACAACAATATCTTATGGGTGAACACGAACAGATCGCCCGTCTCGAGATACTGCGATGCCATGCCGGTCGCGAGACCAAGGCCGAGCACGACTTCGGTCGCGATCAGAAATCGTACCTGCATCAGCTCCGCCGCAGCGACCGACGGCAGCAGCGCCGTCAGCCGTGTCGGCCGCCTGCCCTTCATCGCGCGCTCCTGCAGGAACACGGCAACCCCGGCCACGGCCGCCACCGTCAGTAACGCATAGGTCAGCACCGAAACCGCGATATGCGCTTCGATCCAGGCCAGGGGCGCATCCGCCGACATCGGCCGGCCCGGCGCCCGGGACCAGACAACCGCAATCAGCCCAAGGAGCACGAGGTAGGGCATCAGCAACGGCGCCAGCCGCCAGACCTCACGCGTCGCAAGCGACAGAATGGCATACAACGCCATGCTGGCGGCAATCGTCACCCACAGGGCACTCGACAGGCCGGTCCGCCATTCTCCGGCCAATTGCACGAAGCTCCACGCGGCCGGCCCGGCGAGTGCTACCGCCGTCACCAGCCAAAAAATCGTATCGCGCGCGGCCGTACGCCGGTATCCGACGATCGCGGCCGGCACCAGCGCCATCAGCGCCGAAAGGTTGAACAGCATCGCGTTTTCCATGCCTTGGCTTATATCCCATCCCGATAAAGGCCGCCACGCCCACTGTTGCATAGCACGAGGATCGGGCTTATGACGCGGGCATAGCGTGGCATCCAATCGGTTAATCGTGCGGGGACAAATGGCAAGCACCTTGGCGCTGATTGTCGCAGGCGGCCGCGGCGTAAGAGCCGGCGGCGGACTGCCCAAGCAATACAGGCCGTTGGGCGGCATTCCGCTGTTGCGGCATACCGTTCGCCGTTTTGCGCAACATCCGCAGATCGACGGCATCTGCGTCGTCATCCATCCCGACGACCGGGCGCTCTACGTCCAAGCCACGGAAGGGTTCGATCTACTCGATCCCGTTAATGGCGGCGCAACGCGCCAGGAGTCCTGCCGCAACGGGCTGGAGGCGCTGGCGGCGCACGCCCCCGCCAACGTCCTTATCCACGATGCCGCGCGGCCCTTCGTCGATGCCGGCACGATCAGCCGGGTCATCGGCGCCCTGTCGGAGACCGCGCCGGCGGCGATTGCAGCCGTTCCCGTTGCCGATACATTGAAACGGGCGGACGCTGAGAATCGGGTTTGCGACACCGTCGACCGCACCGGCCTCTGGCGCGCGCAGACCCCGCAGGGGTTCCGGTACGGCAAAATTCTGGCGGCCCATCAAGCGACCGAAGGGCAGAACCTCACCGACGACGCCGCCGTAGCGGAAGCGGCCGGGCTGCCCGTGATGTTGACCCAAGGCAGTGCGGAGAACATCAAAGTGACCACACCAGAAGACTTTTCGCAGAGCGAGCAGACGCTGCAGACTGCAGCAGCAGATTTCCGGACCGGAACTGGCTTCGATGTCCATCCCTTCGAGGACGGCGACCACGTCATGCTGTGCGGCGTCGCGGTGCCGCATACGCGGGGTCTCGCGGGACATTCGGATTCGGATGTCGGCCTGCATGCGCTGACCGACGCGCTGCTCGGCACCATCGGGGCCGGCGACATCGGCAGCCACTTCCCGCCCAGCGATCCGCAATGGCGCGGGGTCGATTCTAGGGTTTTCCTCAGCCATGCCGCGGATTTGGTGACACAGCGCGGCGGCACGATCCGTCATGTCGACCTCACCCTGATCTGCGAAGCGCCCAAGGTCGGACCGCATCGCGAGGCCATGCGCACCCGCCTCGCCGAACTGCTGTCGATCGATATCGAGCGCGTCAGCGTGAAGGCCACGACAACCGACGGGCTGGGCTTCCTGGGCCGCGGCGAAGGCATCGCCGCCCAGGCCGCAGCGACCGTCCTGTTCGCCTGAGCGTCTTGCCGAGCCCTCTTCCCTGGTGGCATCCCGCCCCTCTGCTGGCGACGTGGTTTGGCATCGGCCATCTGCCAAAGGCGCCTGGGACCTGGGGGTCGCTCGCGGCCCTGCCCTTTGCCTGGGCGCTTTCGATCTGGGGCGGTCCCCTGATCTTAGCCGCTGCGGCGGTGATCGTGTTCGCTTTAGGCGTCTGGGCGGCAGAACGCCTGGAACGCGCCGGTGGCGACAAGGATCCGGGCCATGTGGTCATCGACGAAGTCGCCGGCCAATGGCTGACCCTCGCGGCGGTGCCGGCCGATCCCATCCTGTATGGGCTGGGCTTCGTCCTCTTCCGAGTCATGGATATCACCAAGCCGTGGCCGGCGAACTGGCTCGACCGCAATATATCGGGCGGGCTCGGGGTCATGCTGGACGATATCGCCGCCGGCGCTTACGCTGGCATCGCGCTTTACCTGATAGCGGAATATTTACTGTGAGCCCGACCTTACAAACAGACCTGACGGATCGCGCAGCGGCGATCCTGGATCTCTACCGCGCCGAGAACCTAATGATCACAACCGCGGAATCGTGCACCGGCGGCCTGATCGCCGCCTGTCTGACCGAGATCGCGGGATCCTCCGCCGTCGTGGACCGCGGCTTTGTGACCTATTCGAACGAGGCGAAGAACGAAGCGATTGGCGTCGATATGGCGCTGATCGAAACCCATGGCGCGGTCAGCAATGAAGTCGCCGGTGCAATGGCGGCCGGCGCTCTGGCGCATTCTAGGGCCGGTGCTGCGGTATCGGTTACCGGGGTCGCAGGGCCGGGCGGCGGCACGGCCGAGAAACCGGTCGGTTTGGTCTATATCGGCGGCGCCCGTCTCGGTCAGCCACCGCTCGTCGAACGGCACCTGTTCCAGGGCGACCGCAGCACGGTCCGGCACGATACGGTCATGGCGGCGTTCGCGATGCTGGAAAAACTGACGACGTTGAAAAAAATCGGCTAGACGGCTTCGGTCGCGAATAGAGCGGCCAAGTCGGCAAGCGGATGCCCTGCCCTTTCGCCGTAGGTCGACATGCAGGTTTCCCAGGAATTGAACACATCGATAAATTCGCTGGGGTGCTGCAAGGGTACGCTTTGCAACGACCGCAGGCGGCGGACTGCCTCATCCGGTTCCGCCGTGGTCGTATCCTCCAGCACCTGATCGATATAATTCAGGCGGCCGCGATGAAATGCGAACACCGCCAGCATGATCCCGGCGACCTCCGCCGTACGCGCACCGTTGCCGAGATTGAAATCGACCTTGTCGAACAGGATGACACGGGCCTGTCCTTCGATAAAAAGGCAGACGCGCGGACGCTCCTCCTCCTGGTTTCGATTCCATCGTGCGAACAGCAGCACGTTCTTCGGCTTCAGAAGGGATTCCGGCCCGAGCGCTTCAAGCACGCGCTGGCTGGCGAAAAACGTATCGAGCGCGGCCGGGCGTTCGATACGGTGCAGCGTCACCGTCTCCGTTGCGACGTCACCCAAAATCTCCACGCCAGCATTGGACAGCGCCCGTTCGATTGCCTCCAACGTGCTGGTGCGCGGATCGCCGACGCCGCGCTCGATATTGTTCAGGGTCGCCAGCGAAATGCCCGCAGCCTTCGCCAGCTCGCTTTGCTTTGCGTTGATGATCGCCCGGGCGGCGCGGATCTGTGATGATGAAATCACGGCTGAAATCCCAACCGGCAGCGCTCTGCGACGCCTCTATTCGATTAAATTAGCACTGATGCCTAATCTACTAGGTCTAACATGCTTTGTCACGGTCACTGAGCCCATATCTTGTGTATTCGAAATAAATCGCCGCAACGGATAGAGGTAGCGGATCTGAACATTTCGCCAGCGTATCATTTTGACTACATCCGTAGTCGGACAACGCGGTGAATTTCGAATAAGGCGTTTTCAACCGTACAAAGATGCCGCACGCTCCTCGAAGGCGCGGACCATTCGGCGGACGGCTTCGCCGAAAAGCATTTCGATCAGACGCTGCATGATGCGGGACTTGAATTCGAAATCGACATAGAAGTCGAGTGTGCAATGATCAGACTCTATAGATCGAAATTTCCAATTGTTGTTCAGATATTTGAATGGTCCATCTTGATACGAAACATCAATTGTCATGTCATTACGGTTTAGTGAAACATGACTCGTAAAACTTTCTCGTATTCCTTTGAAACCGATTATTAAATCGGCAATTAACAATGTATCCGTCTGGCTACGCACCCGCGCGCCGATGCACCAGGGGAGAAATTCAGGATAGCGTCCGACATCGGCGACCAGGTCGAACATCTGGTCGGGTCGGTGCGGTAAGATTCGCTGTTCTGCGTGTGTCGGCACGGCGTCGAAGGCCTATCGCATATCGATTCAGGCGCCGCCCGTTTGGCTGAGCTTCGCTGCGCGCGCGTCACGCAAACGCGCGAAATCGTCGCCAGCGTGATAAGAGGATCGGGTCAGCGGCGAAGACGACACCATCAGGAATCCCTTGCCCCGCGCGGCGGCGGCATAGGCATCGAACTCGTCCGGCGTGACAAAGCAGTCGATCGCAGCGTGTTTGGGTGTCGGCTGCAGATATTGCCCGATCGTCAGGAAGTCCACGTCGGCGGCGCGCAGATCGTCCATGACCTGATGCACCTCCTCCCGCGTCTCGCCGAGCCCGACCATCAGACCGGACTTCGTGAACACGTTCGGATCGAGGCGCTTGGCACGGTGCAGCAACTCCAGGCTGGTGAAATAGCGCGCGCCCGGGCGGATCGTCGGATACAGCCGCGGCACGGTTTCCAGATTGTGGTTGAACACGTCGGGCGTGGCGGCGCTGACCACCTCAACCGCACCGGACTTGTCCTTGAAGTCCGGTGTCAGGATCTCGACCGTCGTGCCCGGCGCGAACTCGCGGATGCGCGCGATAACCTCGGCGAAATGCGCCGCGCCACCATCGGCGAGATCGTCCCGGTCGACCGACGTGACCACGACATGCTCGAGTCCGAGCTTGGCGACAGCCGTGCCAATATTGACCGGCTCCATCGGATCGAGCGGCATCGGCGTACCGGTCGCCACATTGCAGAACGCACAGGCGCGCGTGCAGGTGTCGCCCATGACCATGAACGTCGCATGCTTCTTCGCCCAGCACTCACCGATGTTCGGGCACCCAGCTTCCTCGCAGACGGTATGGAGGCCGTTCTCGCGCACGATGTCCCGCGTCTCGCGATAGACCGGCGAGGTCGGCGCCTTGACCCGGATCCAGGACGGCTTGCGCTGAATCGGATTGTCGGGCCGATTACGCTTCTCCGGATGGCGCTGGGCACCAACTTTGGCGGTGGCTGTCATATCAGTACGCTCTATCGTGATTAGGAGTTGCGTATGACGCACTCCCAGGCTTTTCGGTTAGGAGCGGTCGCCGCCGTGATGCTGGAAGCATCACAAGGTGATCGAGACGCGATCCGAAAAGCCTGGGAGTGCGCCCTCCGGGTCGCTTGTCGCATCCTCTGGCGAGCGTCGGCACCGCTTGACGATGTCCCTGCATCGACTGCGCGGCGCCTCCTACCCAGAGGATGCGACAAACGATCATACGTAGCTCCTAATCACGATAGAGTGTACTTTAGAAATGGATAACCTTGTCGTACGCGTCAAGGACCGACTCGTGCATCATTTCCGACAGGGTCGGATGCGGGAAGACGGTGTGCATGAGCTCCTTCTCGGTGGTTTCCAGTTCGCGCGCGATGCCGTAGCCCTGAATAAGCTCGGTGACCTCAGCGCCGACCATGTGGGCGCCGAGCAACTCGCCCGTCGCCTCGTCGAATACGGTTTTGACCATGCCTTCCGGCTCGCCCAGTGCAATCGCCTTGCCGTTGCCCATGAAGGGGAAGCGGCCGACGCGGACCTTATGACCCTTCTCCTTCGCCGCTTCCTCCGTGAGACCGACGCTGGCGATTTGCGGCCGGCAGTAGGTGCAGCCGGGAATATTGGTTGTCTTGAACGGGTGCGCGTCCGCATAACCGGCGATCTTCTCGACGCAGGCGACGCCCTCATGGCTCGCCTTGTGCGCCAGCCAGGGCGGCCCCGCGACGTCGCCGATAGCATAGACGCCAGGCTCCCCCGTCTGCGCCCATTCGTTGACCTCGACATGAGTCCGGTCGACTTTCACCTTGGTGCCTTCAAGGCCAAGGTCCTCCAAATTGCCGACGATACCGACAGCAAGGATCACGCGGTCGACCGTGAGTTTCGATTGCTTGCCGCCCGCCTCGATGGTCGCGGTGACGTTATTCGCGCCGCGCTCGAGCGATTTGACCTGCGCACCGGCGTGGATCGTCATGCCCTGCGCCTCGAACTGCTTGTGAGCGAAGGCGGCAATCTCGGCGTCCTCGACCGGCAGAATGCGGTCCATCACCTCGACGACCGTTACTTCCGCGCCGAGGTCGCGATAGAAGCTCGCGAACTCCATGCCGATGGCGCCGGACCCGACGACGAGCAGGGATTTCGGCATGGCGTCGGGCACCATCGCTTCCTTATAGGTCCAGATCAGCTTGCCGTCCGGTTCCAGCCCCGGTAACGTCCGCGCGCGAGCGCCGGTCGCCAGAACGATATGTTTTCCGGTTAGTTGTGCGATGTTCTTGCCATCTTTCTCGACCTTCAGTTTGCGCGCGCCGGCGCTGCCGCCATCGAGCTTGCCAGCGCCGTCGAACACCGTAACCTTGTTCTTCTTGAGCAGATGGCCGACGCCGCTGTTGAGCTGCTTGGCAATCTGACGGGAGCGCTTCACGACGGCTGGCAAATCGACCGAAGCCCCCTGCACCTTCAGCCCGAACTGTTCGGCGTGGGTCGCGTAGTGATAGATCTCCGCGGTCCGCAGCAGCGCCTTGGTCGGGATACAGCCCCAGTTCAGGCAGATACCACCAAGATGCTCGCGCTCGACCAGCGCGGTCTTCATGCCGAGCTGCGCGGAACGGATGGCGGCGACATAGCCGCCCGGCCCGCCACCAACGACGATGACGTCGAAACTCGTATCAGCCATGTCTTCAGCTCCCTACAGCAGCATCGTCATCGGATCTTCGATCAGCTTCTTGAACGCGGCCAAGAATTCCGCGCCAATCGCGCCATCGACCACCCGGTGATCGACGGACAGGGTCACCGACATGACCGTCGCTACCGCAAGCGCGCCGTTGCGCACGATGGGGCGCTGCTCGCCTGCGCCGACCGCCATGATGGCGCCCTGCGGCGGGTTGATGACCGCATCGAACTGTTTGATGCCGAACATGCCGAGGTTAGAGATGCTGAACGTGCCGCCCTGATATTCCTCGGGCATCAGCTTGCTGTCGCGCGCGCGCGCCGCGAGGTCTTTCATCTCGGCCGAGATCGCCTCCAGGCCCTTGCCGCCCGCGTCGCGTACGACCGGCGTAATCAGGCCACCCTCGATCGCCACCGCGACCGAGATATCCGCCGTATGATAGCGCTTGATCCCATCGCCGGCCCACGAGGCATTGGCCGCCGGCACACGGCGCAGCGCCACCCCGGACGCCTTGATAATCAGGTCGTTGACGGAGATTTTGTAGTCGTCGGATCGAGAATTTAGATCCTTACGTAGAGCCAACAGCGTGTCGATTTCGCAATCCACCGTGAGGTAGAAATGCGGCACCGTTTGCTTCGACTCGGTGAGACGCTGCGCAATGACTTTGCGCATGTTGTTGGCGGGCTCGAAATCGAACGCAGGCTCGAAACCGTCCGCCGCCGCGGTGGGTGCCGCTGCGGGTGCCGGAGCGGTGGCTGCCGGGGCCGCTGCGGGGACGCCGCCCGCCAGAGCGACCTCGATATCGCGTTTCACGATCCGCCCATTCGGGCCGGAACCGGCCACGCCGGCAATGTCCAATCCCGCTTGCTGCGCCATGCGCCGGGCCAGTGGACTGGCAAAGATCCGTCCGCCATCGGCCGCTGCCGGTGCGGGTGCGGCGGGAGCTGGCGTCGCAGCAGCCGGCGGCGCGGCCGCCGGCGCCGGCGCCGGCGCGGGCGCTGCGGCAGGGGCCGCCGCGGGCGCGGCATCGGCAGCGCCGTCCAGGGCACTGGCATCCTCGCCATCTTCGAGCAGCAGCGCGATGAGATCGTTGACTTGCACGCCTTCCGTTCCGGCACTGACGAGGAGCTTGCCGACCTTGCCTTCCTCGACCGCCTCGACTTCCATCGTCGCCTTGTCGGTTTCGATTTCAGCGATGACATCGCCGGAATTAACCTCGTCGCCTTCGTTGACGAGCCATTTGGCCAAGGTGCCTTCGGTCATCGTCGGCGACAATGCGGGCATGAGAATCTTAATCGGCATAGTTCTTCCCCCTCCGTGGCGCGGGCTAACCGCGCCTCAGGTCCGGTAACAGGCGGTCTTTGCCGCCTCGACGATATGTTCGGCCTGCGGCAAAGCCGCTTTCTCGAGATTGGCCGCATAGGGCATCGGGATATCCAGCCCCGCGACCCGCCCGACCGGCGCGTCGAGCCAGTCGAAAGCGTTCTCCATGACGATCATGGCGATCTCGGAACCGATGCCGGCGAACGGCCAGCCTTCCTCGCAGGACACTACCCGGTTGGTCTTTTTGACCGACTCGATGATAGTTTCCAGGTCGAGCGGCCGGATCGTCCTAAGATCGATGACTTCCGCGCTCAGTCCCTCGCCCGCCAGCGTATCGGCGGCTTCCAGCGCGCGGCCAACCATGATCGAATGGGCGATCAACGTCACGTCGGTGCCTTCGCGCAGGACCTTCGCCTTGCCAATGGGAACCGTGTAATCGTCGTCTTCCGGCACGTCGAAGCTGTTGCCGTAGATCAGTTCGTTCTCCAGAAAGATCACCGGGTTCGGATCGCGGATCGCGGATTTCAGCAGACCTTTTGCATCCGATGCCGAATAGGGCGAGATGACCTTGAGACCCGGGCAATGGGCGTACCAACTGGCGTAGCATTGCGAGTGCTGTGCGCCGACCCTCGACGCGGGACCGTTCGGTCCTCGGAAGACGATGGGACAGCCCATCTGTCCACCCGACATGTAGAGCGTCTTGGCCGCGGAATTGATAATGTGATCAATTGCTTGCATGGCGAAGTTGAACGTCATGAACTCGACCACCGGGCGCAGTCCCATGAACCCGGCGCCGACCGCAAGGCCGGCGAAGCCGTGTTCGGTAATCGGCGTATCGATCACACGCTCGGCGCCGAATTCCTCCAGCAGGCCCTGACTGACCTTGTAGGCGCCTTCGTATTGCGCCACTTCCTCGCCAATCAGGAACACCTTCTCATCGCGGCGCATTTCCTCGGCCATCCCGTCGCGCAAGGATTCACGCAAGGTCTGCGTGACGGTCGCGCCGGTCCATTCCGGTTCGGCTGCGATACTTTGTACCGGAGCGGGTCCGGCGGCTGCGGCAGGTTCCGCCGCAACCGGGCTTTCCGCCACGGGTGCGGGTGCAGCCGGTGCTGCAACATCAGCTGCGGACGCGTCCTCGCCGTCGGCGAGAAGAACGGCGATCGGCGAATTTACCGCGACGCCTTCAGTGCCCTCGGCGACCAGCAACTTGCCGATGATACCCTCATCGACCGCCTCGACCTCCATGGTCGCCTTGTCGGTTTCAATCTCCGCGATGACATCACCGGAGCTGACGGCATCGCCTTCTGACTTGAGCCACTTTGCCAGTGTGCCCTCGGTCATGGTCGGCGATAGCGCCGGCATCAGTACCTGGATGGGCATGCAGTCTCCCTTTCTCTACGGCCGCGGTCGTAAGGAATTACGGATTATTAGGCGTCGACGAGAATGTCGGTCCACAGTTCGGACATATCGGGTTCCGGGCTGTTTTGCGCGAATTCCGCCGCGTCGGACACGATGTCCTTGACCTCCCGGCCGAACTGCTTGAGCACATCCTCGTCGGCGTAACCGCCGTCGAGCAGCAACTGCCGGACATGCTCGATCGGATCGCGCTCGCTGCGCATCTTCTGGACTTCCTCGCGCTTGCGGTACTTTGCCGGGTCGGACATCGAATGTCCGCGATAGCGGTAGGTCATCATTTCCAGGATGAACGGTCCCTTGCCGTCCCGGCAGTGGGTCACCGCCATTTCAGCCGCGGCCCGGACGGCGACGACATCCATGCCGTCGATCTGTTCGCCCGGCACGCCGTAGGCGGTACCGCGCATATACAACTCGGTGCCGGCGGACGCGCGTTCCTGGCTCGTGCCCATCGCATATTTATTGTTTTCAATCACGTAGATGACCGGCAAGGACCACAGCGCGGCCATGTTCATCGACTCGTAGACCTGGCCCTGATTGATCGCACCGTCGCCGAGATAGGTCAGGCTGACATTCTTCGTCTTGTTATATTTGTGCGCAAACGCAACGCCGGTGCCGAGCGGGACCTGGGCTGCGACGATGCCGTGCCCGCCGAAGAAGTTCTTTTCCTTCGAGAACATGTGCATGGACCCGCCCTTGCCATGCGAGTAACCGCCGCTGCGCCCGGTCAGTTCCGCCATCACGCCGCGCGGATCCATGCCGCAGGCGAGCATATGACCATGATCCCGGTAGCTGGTGATGACTGCATCGTCGTCGGTAACCGCGGCCTGCATACCGACGACAACGGCTTCCTGGCCGATATAGAGGTGACAGAAGCCGCCGATGAGGCCCATGCCGTATAGCTGGCCCGCCTTTTCCTCGAAGCGCCGGATCATCAGCATTTCGCGGTAATATTGAAGCAGCTCCTCGCCGGAAGCCTGCAGGTTCGATTTCGCCGCTTTCGGCGCGCGCTTGGATTTGGATTTGGTCGCTTTTACAGCCATTACCGCGTCTCCCCTCGAAACGTGTCGCGAAAGACACAGGTAGTCCGCCTTTAGCGGTTTGGCAAGTATACTATAAGTTATTGTTAAAACGTAAAAAATCCGATATTAACTAATATCTAGTTAAGCGGTTTGTTTTTATAACTTTTCCGGCAGCAACTTGCCCGCGGGAAGGCGTTTATTTTGAAAGATTATCCGGGTCGCTCGGCAGAATCACAATAAACTCGTCGGGTGCGACAAGATCGAGCGTCATTCGGGCGCGCTCTTCCAGAAGGTCCGGATCGATGCCGTCGGTACGCAGCAGCGCCACCCGGTTGGCGAGCCGCTCGCGTGTCTGCCGCACCTCGTCGAGCGTCGCCGTCGCGCGGCTCAGTTCCTGCGAATAGGTGAAGTAGGCCAGCAGTCCCCGGTCGCCCTGAACGGCGTGATAGGCGATGTATGCGACCACCAATGTTCCCAGGACCGGGCGCACCACTTGGCCGGCATATCGCTTGAGGGCTTCGGCGATAACCATCTGCCCATCGAATCACACCCCCGATTCTCGCGCAATAGGCAATAATTTCCGTTGGTTAACGGCAATAGTTTCCATACATGTTGCGCGAATCGGCGTATCTGCCACCAAATATGGAAACACGTGCGACATGATGGAGATGCTCGATAACGCTATGAGCGCGCCGCAGCCACCTCATCTCGAGCCGGGCGTATATCGGCGTAGAGGCATAACGAAAACCATTCCGACATCTGGCGGGTCAAATAAGCGTCCCCCATGGCGAGCACGCGCTCGTCCCGCAGCGCCGCTTTCAAATCGGTATCGCCTTCCCAAATTTCGACGAGCGTCCGCAAATCCGTCGTGACATACAAATCCACGTCCTTGCCCGGATCAACAGTACACAAATCGACATCATTGCCGTTCACGACCAGCCACCAACTCTTATGCCGGTCGAGGTCGCTGAACATAAAGCACAGAACCGTCTCGCCGTCCGGCAGCTTGCCGAGGTCGATATTACGATGGATATCCCACATCAAGAGTTCGACATCCAATTCGTCGTCGGACATCTGACCGCGGGCCCACCGCATGCCCCATTTCGCCGTATGTTCGATAAGCGGCTCCAGCTCTTTCCCCATGGCCGTCAGGCGGTATTCGTAGCCCTTCTGCCCCGAGAGCCGCCGGCGCAGCACGACGCCGTCTTCTTCCAGCTGTTTCAGGCGCTTGGTGAGAATGGTCGGAGAAATTCGGGACAGGGCGCGTTGGAAATCGCTGAAGCGCGACGTCCCCATCAAAAGTTCGCGGAGGATCAGCATCGTCCATTTTTCGCCGATGATCTCCACCGCCTTGGCAACCGGACAAAACTGGCCATAGCTCGTCATAGCAGCACCCTAACTACATTTTACGTAGTTGATTACTACACAACGCGCAGTTTCTCGCAAGCAGCCGCGCCACTAACCTGCATCATCATTGATGGATCATGCCCATCGCGAAAGGAAGATGCCGGAGGAGCACGATGTCCCTGCAATGCGCCACAACATTCAACCCGTCCTCGGACGCTGAGTTCGATTTGCTCGAGGTCATCAACGAAATCGAGATGGATTCCGAGGCCGCGCATTTCCGCTATAGCGTCAAAAGCGAGTGGACTCCGGTCGGCTTGAACCGGACCAGTGTAAGGGGCTGTTATGAGCCCGGTTCGCAAACCAAGAGCGAACGATTCGACAATCCGGCCGAGTTCATATTTCACGCCCTCGCGTCGTGCATGACGACCACCCTGATACGCCGTGCGAGGGCCCGCAATGTCGCTGTGCAGGAGGTGAAGTGCGAACTGATCGGCGAGATCGATTTATGCGGTTTGCTCGGGATACAGACGAACGGGCGCCACGGCAGCGAGCGGGCGCATATCTATTTGAATGCAAGATGTGCCACGGATGCCGACGAACTCAAGGTGCTCGCCTTAGAATCGACGGTATACCGCGCCGTAACGCGACACCTCCCCGTCGACGTGACGGTGGAGACCTACTAGCGGCGGCAATACTAAGAAGTTTAATCCGTCTTGTAGTGCAGCAGCCCGACCTTGCCCGTGGCTGGGCGGGCCTTGATCGCCTCTTCGTTCGGCTCCGTCCCCCACCCCGGCGTCGACGGGATGACGAGGTGCCCGTCTTCGATCGGCGGCTCGACGGTGAAGATCTCATTGTCCCAGGCGAGCCTGTCGATATCGATCTCCATGATGCGCAGGTTCGGCACCGCGGCGGCGAAATGCGCGTTCATCATCGTCGACAGATGGCCGTAGAAATTATGCGGCGCCACATTGACCTCATGCGCGTCGGCCGAGGCGGCGATCTTCATCGACTGCCAGACGCCGTTCCACACCGCGTCGATGATCGCGACGTCCATCGACTGCGCCTTGAAGTAGGGCAGAAATTCCCGCAGGCCCAGCAGCGTTTCGCAGGAGCTGATCGGGTGCGGGCTGTGGTCGCGGATATAGGCGAGCGCGTCCGGGTTGTAGCTGTCGATCTCGATCCAGAACATGTCCAGATCCGCAATCTCCCGCAGGATCTTGAGATAGCCCTCGGTCTTCATGTTGAAGTTGAGGTCGAGCAGGATATCAATGTCCGGTCCCGCGCCATCGCGGATCGCCTCCAGATGATCGCGCAAATCGCGCAGCTGCTTGCGTTCGACATTCAGCGCGGGCTGGAACGGTATGCCGAAACCGGGCCGCCAGCCGCGCGGCTTGCCGTCTTCATACAGAAAGATGTTGGTCTTCAGCGCGCCGAACCCCTTCTCGCGGACCTCCTCGCCCATCGCCTTGACGCCGTCGAGGCTGGTAATCGCGGGCGGGTAATAGTCCGGCTGATTGATCCGCCAGGTCGCGCAGTGCGACCAGTACAACCGGATGCGGTCGCGCACCTTGCCGCCGAGCAACTCGTAGCACGGCACGCCCAGCCCCTTCGCCTTGGCGTCGAGCAGTGCGTTCTCGATGGCGCCCAGCCCTTCGGCGACGACACCGCCGGCGGCCGGCCGCGTATAGCTGAACAGTTCGGTGAAAATACGTTCATGCGCGGAGGCGTCCTGCCCGACGACCCGGTCGGCCATGCGCTCGACCACGGCAGTAACGCCCGGCGACCCAAAACCTTCGTCGTACTCGCTCCAGCCGACGATACCGTCGTCGGTCGACAGCTTGACGAAATGGTAATTGCGCCACCCTGCATCGCAGTGCAGCGTCTCGATCTCCGTGACTTTCATTGGTGCCCCCTATCTGTGCGCTGCGCCTATCATGGAACAACGATTGCGGGCTGTCGACGGCCCGCACGCGCACAAATGTCAGGACAAGTGCTGCACCATGGCAATGGCGGGAACATTCACATCGACGAATTCGTCGCAACGTAAACCCTCGACCTGCTTGAATCCGGACGCCTCGTAAAAGTCGTGGTGTTTTTCCAGGCATGCCAGAAACACCACAGCGATGTTCTGCGCCCGCGCGGCGGACACGACGGAATCGACGATCACTTCGCCAAGCCCTTGGTTTTGATAAGTGGGCTTCACGATGATGCGGCTGAGTTCCGCATTCGACTTGCGGGCCCGGATGATTTTACTGAAAAACCTCGAGAACCCGGGAAACCCTTCGAGAACGTCGTACGGATGCTTCATCCCTTGCGGATAGGCGAAATTTTCCAGGAGCTTGGGATCGTTCGTTTCGCGCGCCAGTTTCTCTATCAGCGCCAACCGCTCCTTCGGGATCTCCTTGCCAAGCGCGCTCACCAGACGGCCGCACCCTATAAGCTCGTCTTGCCGCGAAAACAATCCGACGGGAACCGCCGTTCTATCGGTGTAGTCCAATTCCCAGTGGAATAACGCCTCTTTCTTGGCTAGAATGTAATTCAGCTCTTTCCAGACCTCGTAGCGCAGCGCGAAATATTTTTGATAATCCGCCTCGCTCTCCAAAATGCGCGCATGCGCGACGGCTCTTGTGCGTTGACGCAAGAGCGCCTTGTTTAACGCACGCAGCGGATCTTGCCGACCCCGTACGATATTGGGCTCCCTGTTCAGCAGGCCTGCGGAAATCACACTGTCCGAAACCTGCCCCGAGCGGGTGTGAATAACGATCTCCAACCGCTCGGCATCTACCCGCTGCAATTTGGCAGTAACAACGTCCGGTTCGAATCCGACGGTGAGCAGGACACTCGAACTGGGATTTCGCCGCGCAAGGCCTAAGCCTTCATCCAACGTGGCGCACTCCGTAACCGTGCAATCTCCGACGCTGGATATCAGACCTTCCCGACACCATTTTCGGGCCGAGATAATAATGTTGCGCCCGCTCGCACGGTTGCAAACACCGATGATGCTTACCGGCGGGGTTTCTCTCCGTTTATCCGATTCAGGAACCTTCTTGCTCCGTTCCTTCTCTTTGACACCCCAATTCGGAATCATGAGATCTTGCCTCCCTATGAGACACGGATTGCCCGGTTGGCGAAATTACAAACCGCAACCGCATATTCCGGCGCCTACTTTCGCGCGCCAATAATCTGCGCTTGCCCCGCATAGACGTCTTCAGACCGATAGGTAATTTCAGAAAATCCTGCGTCCTCGAGCATTTTCTCAAGATCGTTCATGTCCCAGCGATGCAAAAAGGGTGTAAGGCGCAAATTGTTGATCGCCAGAACGTGATCGAAATCTCGCTTGAGTTTGTCATATAGACCAACCGCTTTCAGGTCGGACTTAATCCGGTCAAACAAAGCATCCAGATCGGTATCTTTCTTCGGCCCGCTGATACGGATCTCCCCGCCGGGCCGAAGAACATTGAAAGTTTCCTTCAGGCAACTGACCGGATCGGAAACGCTGTAGAGAACGTTGTTCAAGATGGCATAATCGAACGACTGTTCCTGAATACCGAACAGCGTCGTGATATCCTGCTTTATCGGAATGACTCCCGCGTGCTCATCGTCTTCGCGCAGATGAGCGGTGCATTTCGCCTTCAATATCTCCAACATCGCCGTATTGTTATCGACCGCGATGATCATCCGGCCCTTTGCCTCGCTGGCCAGCCGGTAGGAAATATTGCCCGTACCGGCACCCAGATCCAGGACACGTGCCCCATCGGCGATTTCATCGAGCCCGCCCGTCGCGCCAAGCATCTCGTCCAGCAGCTCGTTATATACCGAGGTTCTGGGCAGTAACCGGTCGTAAGACGCCGCGTATTCTGTCCACAGATCGTCGACACCCAACAGGCGGATAAGATCCTCGTTGAATTGGAGCCGTTTTGGAATTTCCGGAAACGACAACTCCATGATGATCAGCCATCCGAGGATGTCTATTCCATTGTCGTCCCTTATTTTGTAGGCCCGCTTGACGGCTTCGACCACCCCATAGCGGTCATTCATATATCTGATGTTTTCCACATCGACGTCGGGGAAATTCTCCGGATCGGAAAACGCCGCCACACCGTGGTCGAGAACTTCTTCGTAATTATCCAGATAGTAGGTCCATTCCAGGACGCTGACACCGCGCCGCCCCTCCATCGTGTGTTCGAAAGCGAGGCTGAAGGCGAGGTTCCAATCTACGACCCGAAAATTCTTATCAAGCAAATACATCGGGGCCATGCGGTGGCCGATCGGGAAGCTTCTGAAGTGTAGCCGGTCCCGCAAGATGTCGAACGCCCCAGCGTTTCGCCCAGGGACGTTCTTGTCGGCGGCATAGTTGCGCCGGTCTTCCTCGACCTCCTCGTCCAGAACCTTTTTCGTGGTCAGATCGGCGATCGCGGCCGATTCTTCGTAGTACTGATGATCATCGAACGTAATCTGGGCCTCTTTTGCGCCAAAACTCGCCTTGCTAATGCGCCAGCCGAGCGCCATGCCGGCCCCGATCACGACGGCGGAAACGCCGAGAAACGCAATTATGCTAAGCAAAATTTCGGAGGTGCCCTTAACGAAGGCGAGCAGCAGGATCACCGCGAGCATCATAAGCGCGCCGATCGCCATGACGGCTATGCCAATGCCAAGCTGTGCTCGTCTCACGTTTTTCCCCTACCTTCTCGCAACGTTGTCGCCACGGTGCCCAACCATAAAGCAGGCGCCTGCCAATAACTTCCGGTCCGCCATCTCCGCCCCTGGTAAAAACTCTAGCACACGTTCTTTTAAAAGCTGAACCGTATTTGAAATGCTCCTATTGGGTGTATGAACAAAGGTAACTCCCGCGAGATGCCCATCGTTTACAGGCACCGACTATTCGTGTTGGATAATACTTCGTCGAGGATCAGACAGTACGACAACAAACAATCATCGAGGGACCAAGACATGGCCGATTACGAATTTCTGAACGTCGAACGCGACGGCAAGCTGACCATTATCACTATCAATCGGCCGGAGGTTTACAACGCGCTGCATCCGCCCGCCCATTTCGAGTTCGATGAGGTCTTCAACAATTTCCGCGACGACCCCGACCAATGGATCGCCATCGTCACCGGCGCCGGCGACAAGGCGTTTTCCGCCGGCAACGATCTGAAATACCAGGCCGCCGGCGGCCCGCGCGAGCGGCCGGACAGCGGCTTCGCCGGACTGACCAGCCGTTTCGACATCGACAAACCGATCATCGCGGCCGTGAACGGCTTCGCCATGGGCGGCGGTTTCGAAATCGCGCTGGCCTGCGATCTGATCATCGCCGCCGAGGGTGCGGTCTTCGCATTACCGGAACCCCGCGTTGGCCTCGCCGCGCTCGCCGGCGGGCTGCATCGGCTGCCGCGTTTTATCCCGCGCAAGCAGGCGATGGGCATGATCCTCACCGGCCGCCGTGTCCCCGCCGCCGAGGGCAAGGAACTCGGTTTCGTCAACGAGGTCGTGCCGCAGGCCGAGCTGATGGCCACGGCCCGCAAATGGGCCGAGACGATCATGGAATGCTCGCCGATGTCGATCCGCGCTTCCAAACAGGCGGTCTATGCCGGTCTCGACAAGCCGAGCCTGCAGGAAGCGATGCTGTCGGACTATCCGGCGGTCAAAGCGATGCGCGACAGCGACGATTTCGTCGAGGGCCCGAAGGCCTTCGCCGAGAAGCGTCCGCCGAACTGGAAGGGAGCGTAGCCTCTCGGACGCCGGGGCGGGCACGCCCGCCCCGCAATCCCGCAACTCGTCGCGCCGAACTTTGCGCCTTTCGCATGATTTGGATCAAGATGGCAATGCGAAAGATGCGATATTCTGCACCGCAAATTCGCAATGGCCACAACAGCTCTGCGAGGCGGTACTGGGATTGCTAGCCTAATTATCGCTGAAGACGACCGGACGACGTAAGGAGGGCCAAAAGCCAGTCGACGGCTCGCGGAAGTGCGAGGAGGAAATCATGCCAGCCAGAGGTGCCTATGAGGAACGCGTGCAGGCGCGAATCCATTCCCTTTACGAATCCGTGGAACATCATGAGACTCATTTGCAGTCAACGGAGTCGACATCCTTGGAATCGCATCTGGAAGCGTTGCGCGAACTGAAACAAAAGCGAAGCCACCTCGACGGCCTCCTGAAGGATTTAAAGGAAGCCGGCGAACAGGGGTGGCAGAATGTGCGCGACGTTATCGATCCCGCCATCGAGGATCTTAAGCACGCTGTCGAGCACGCGCGCGATCGCCTGCATAGCGAAAAGTGAACCATGCGAGCGTCCACCCCACAGGAACGGCGCGAAGGCTATCTACTCCGCCGCGTTCAATCCGGCGATATAACCCCAGGTGAGACAAGGGCCGAGCGTGGTGCCGGCCCCGACTCCCTTGGAGCCGAACGAATTCGCCATCACATTCCCGGCAGCATAAAGCCCCGGGATCGGGCGGTCGTCCGTGTCCAACGCCTCGGCCTTCTCGTTGGTGCGCGCGCCGCCCTTGGTGCCGAGGAAGCTCGCCTTGAACGGCATCGCATAGAAGGGCGATTTTTCGATCGTGCCTAGCGTCGGGTTCGGTTTGTGGCCCGGGTCGCCGCCGCGGTTCTGGTCCCAAACGCTGGCACCGCGGCCGAAGTCGTCATCGGTGCCGGCGCGGGCAAAATCGCAGAACCGCCGGGCGGTCTCGGCAAGGCGCTGCGCGTCGACATCGATCTGAGCGGCCAAATCTTCCAGTGACGCGGCGCTGAAATAATTCCCCGGCACCTTCTTGTTCGGCATCGCATGCGGATATTTCGCGGCGAACTGACTGTCGTAAATGCGCCAGGCCGGCAGATGCGCAGGCGTGCCCGTGTGCGGGTCCATCTCCGCGAAGGCGAGGCCGATATTCATCTGCTTCTCGTTGACGAAGCGCTTGCCATGTCGATTGACGATCATCGAGTGCGGCAGGAAATAATCCGCCGCGGGCTGCCCGTGAAGATGCCCTTCATAGGTCACCGGCGTCGCCCCCATGACCAGCGCCTGATCCATGTGGTCGAGCCGCGCGCCGACATCCGCCGCCATGCGTTGGCCGTCACCCGTGTTCGTGCGCGGGCTGGAGGTCCACTCCACGGGGCCGGGGAAATGTTCCGCCATCATCTCCGGGTTCCACTCGAAGCCGCCGCTGGCGAGGATCACGCCTTTCCCGGCGCGGACGGTTACGGGGTTTCCCTCACGTTCGAGTTCGATCCCGGCGACCCGTCCCGATTCCATCACCAAACGTTGTGCAGGCGCGTCGAGCCAGATCTCGATACCGGCGTCGAGGCAGCCTTTCAGCAAGCCGATCGACAGCGCATTACCCTTGGTGCGCATGTTCAGCAGCTTGCGCCATGCGAGCCGGGGCATATAGCGCGCGACCCACTTCTTCGGATGGGCGAAGAAGAAGGTATCGACCATTTCCTCATAGCTGAGCCGCAGATCGAAGGTCGGCGGGCGCACTTTGTCACGCCACGCGCCGAGCACGCCGATGCGGATGGGTGCTGCGGAGACGTTGCGGCCGAACGCGCGACCGCCCGGCGCTTCGGCGTAGGGATCGGGATCGCGGTTCGGTGTGAAGCGAAGCGGGCTATAGGTCTCAAGAAACGCCAACACCTCGGGTACGGTGTCGACGAAAGCGGCCCAGAGCGGCTCTTCCCGGTTGTGCCATCCTTCCGGCGATACGGCGCGGATATAGTCGAGCACGGCCTCGCGGCTGTCGTCGATGCCCAGCTGGGCGGTGCGGTGATGTCGTGGCGCCCAGATACAGCCACCCGACATCGCCGTCGTCCCGCCAACGACCGAGGCCTTTTCAACGACGAGCACGTTGGCGCCGCGCGCGGTCGCGCTCAGCGCAGCGCTCAGCCCCGCCGCCCCCGTCCCGACGACGACGATGTCGTAACTCTCCTGCGTACTCATGTGCTTCCCCATCGAACGATGCCTAAACTGTATCGGAACCTGCCGCAGCAACCAACGGGCGCGTCGCCTTGCGGGATTGCCCATCGCGCGGCGGCGCCCCTAACTATAGAGTATCGGCTCACTTGTACGTTTCCACTGGAGCAGGGCGATGACCGACAAAGTTGGGCAGCAGAAGATCAAGACCTATTGTGCCCTGTGCATTGCGCGATGCGGCGCCATCGCAACGGTCGACGAGGGCCGGTTGGTCTCACTCGAACCCGATCCCACCCACCCGACAGGCCAAGCACTTTGCGCCAAGGGACGGGCTGCTCCCGAACTCGTCTACAGCCCCGAGCGGTTGCACTATCCAATGAAGCGGACGCGGCCCAAAGGTGACCCAAACCCTGGCTGGGAGCGCATTGGGTGGGACGAAGCGCTCGATATGACCGCGGCGGCAATGCGGCGGATCGCCGATCAACACGGCCCCGAAGCGGTCGCCTTCTCCCAGGCCTCCGGTTCGACCACGGCGATCGGGGATTCAGCCCCTTGGATCGGCCGGCTAATGAAAGCGTTCGGCACGCCCAACGCCGCAAGCCCTCTCGAGCTGTGCGGCTGGGGACGCGCCTATGCGACCCGCTACACCTACGGTGTGGGCAGCGTCGGGGTCGGCGCAGGCGGCGGCGCCATGCCGGACATCGACAACGCCGGTTGCGTCATCCTTTGGGGTTACAATCCCAGTATGTCGCGCCTGACCCACGGCACGGCGGTCGTCAAAGGCTTGAAGCGGGGCATGCGGCTGATCGTCGTCGACCCGCGGCATGTCGGCCTCGCCAGCAAGGCCGATGTCTGGCTGCGGGTCCGTCCCGGCACGGACGGTGCGTTGGCGCTCGGACTCGCCAATCTGATGATCGAACGTGGCTGGTACGACAGCCAATTCCTGCGGGACTGGAGCAACGGTCCGATGCTGGTACGCGACGATACCGGACGGCTGTTGACTGAACGGGATCTGCGCCCAGACGGAAGCGACCGGCGCTATTGCGCCTGGGACACCGGCACGGACAGCCTCGTCATCTACGATTCGACAGCCGGTGCCTACAAGCGCACCGACGCCGACCCAGCTCTGGAAGGTACCTACACCGTCGAGACAACTGAGGGCGCGGTGACCTGCCGTCCGACATTCGCATTGTATGCCGCGCTTTGCCGCCGTTATCCGCCCGAGACGGTCGCGAGCACATGCTGGATCGAGCCCGAGCAGCTGGAACAAGCCGCCGATCTGATATGGAACGCCCGGCCCACCGCCTACTACGCCTGGAGCGGTCACGAACAGCACACCAACACCACCCAGACCGCGCGCGCCATCTCGCTACTTTACGCGCTGACCGGCAGTTTCGATAAGGTGGGCGGAAACGTCCTGTTTCCGACAGTCCCAAATGCACCAGTTAATGGCGAAGATATTCCGGCGGCGCAGAACCCCGCACCGGCGCTTGGCGTGACGGAGCGACCGCTGGGACCGGCGCGTTGGAACAATGTCAGCACCCGCGACGTCTACCGGGCCATTCTGGAAGACAAGCCCTATCCGGTCCGTGGACTGTTGGGCTTCGGCGCGAACATCCTCGTTGCGCATGCCGGACCGCAACGCGGCCGCGAGGCCTTGAACGCGCTCGATTTCTACGCCCACTTCGACATGTTCATGACTCCGACGGCGGCATGCGCCGACGTTATCCTGCCAGTTGCCTCGCCGTTCGAACGCGACGCGTTGAAACTCGGCTTTGAGATCAGCTTCGAAGCGCAGTCCTGGCTGCAGTATCGCACGCCGCTCGTCGACCCCGTGGGCGAATGCAAATCCGACGCCGAGATCGTGTTCGCGCTCGCTCAGCGTCTCGGTCTCGGCGAGCATTTCTGGGACGGCGATCTCGACGCCGCCTACCGCCATCAACTAGCACCTTCCGGCGTGACACTGGAGGAATTGCGCGCCACGCCGGGCGGTATCCGCGTGCCGCTGCAGACGACCTATGAGAAACACGCGGAAGCCGGCCCGGACGGCACGCCGCAAGGCTTCGCAACGCCGTCGCGCAAGATTGAAATTTGGTCCGAGACTTTCCTTGAACATGGTTACCCCGCCCTGCCCGAGTTTGAGGAGCTGATCGTCGGTCCCGTCAGCCGGCCAGACCTCGCCGAGCAATTTCCGCTGGTCCTCACCAGCGCCAAGAACGCATTGTTCTGCAACAGCCAGCATCGCGCCCTGCCGTCCTTGCGCAAACGTCATCCGGACCCGGCGGTCGAGCTGCACCCGGACAGTGCTGCGGCGCGCGGCATCGCTTCCGGCGACTGGGTCGAAGTCGTCTCGCCGGATGGCAGCATGCGAGCCCGCGCCAATCTAAATACCAAGATCGACCCGCGCATTGTGGTCGGCCAGCATGGCTGGTGGCAGGCTTGCGAAACGCTGGGCGCACCGTCCTACGACCCGTTCGACGCGGCGGGATCCAATTTCAACATGCTGATCGGCACCACCGCCCTGGATCCGATCAGCGGCACGGCATCGCATAAGGCGTATCTCTGCGACGTCCGCGCCCTGTCGTGAGCGCCCAACCCGGCGACGCAAATTTATGGAGTAGAAGATGCCGGAACGATTGATCGATCTGGAGAAATTATACGATGAACTGGCGCTGCCGGTGATCACCGCGCCAATGTTTATCGTCTCCGTACCCGACCTGGTGGTTGCCGAATGCACGTCCGGCGTCATCGGCGCCTTTCCAGCACTTAATGCCCGCGCACCGGATACCCTGGACGGCTGGCTGAGCGAAATTGAGGACCGCCTGGAAAGCGCCCGCGCCGCTGGCACTTACGTGGCGCCGCATGCCGTCAACCTGATCGTCCATAAGAACAACCCGCGCCTTGAAGAAGATTTGGCAACGGTCGTCCAACATCGCGTGCCCCTTGTCATTACCAGCGTGGGGAAGCCCGGTGATATTGCCAAACAGGTGCATGGCTATGGCGGCACAATATTTCACGACGTCACCAACGTGCGCCATGCCAAGAAAGCGCTGGAATCAGGCGTGGATGGGCTGATCCTTGTCGCCGCCGGCGCCGGCGGCCACGCCGGTACGATCAACCCCTTCGCCTTGGTGCCCGAAGTGCGATCCTTCTTCGACGGGCCGCTGGTTTTGTCCGGCTGCCTGTCCAGCGGTCGCGCGGTCCATGCAGCCAGGGCACTTGGCGCCGACCTCGCATACATGGGCACCCGCTTTATTGCCACCGAAGAGGCCAACGCGGTGGCGCTGTACAAGGAGACGATCTTGGATTCGGGAGCGTCCGACATCACCTATACGCCGGAATTCTCGGGCCTGCCGGGCAACTACCTGACAAAGAGCATTATCAATTCCGATCTCGATCCCGCCGAACTGACGCTGCCGGGCCAGAAGGTCAACCGCGACTACCGGGCGGACCGGGAAAAGCCCAAGGCCTGGAGCACCATCTGGGGCGCGGGACAAGGCGTCGGGTCGATCGTCGACATACCGCCAACGGCGGAACTGGTCGCGCGCCTGAAAACCGAATACGACACTGCCCGGGCGCGTTAGATCATCGACGGCAGCGACCGAACAGCCGCCATCCGAGACAACACCCTTGACGACCGATACGAACCGTTCTCATCTCTTCAAGAGAGACGCCTTTCCATCGGAGTAGAAAAATGACTGAAAACTTCTTCAATCTCGACAATCCCGAAGGCGGCATCCAGCGCACACTGGCTGAGGGCGTAAATACCAACATCTTCGTCGGCGACGAAGCCATGCTGTCCGTCGTGCGCTGCGATCCGAACAGCGCGGGCTCGATTCACAGCCACCCGCAGGAACAGTGGGGCGTCTGCCTGCAAGGCAGCGGCGTGCGCATCCAGGATGGCGAGGAAGTCCCCTTCAAGAAAGGCGATTTTTGGCGCACTCCCGGCAATGTCGAACACGGCATCCGTGTTGGACCCCAGGGCACAACGGTCCTTGATGTCTTCGCCCCGCCGCGCGATGAGTACCGCAAGGCCGGCAGCGGTTTTGGCGTATAGGAACGCATCATGAGCGATATCACCTTCGAAGAGATCGAACAGGCGGCGGAACGCATCGGCAGCCGGGTACGGCGCACGCCCTGCCTGCGCTCGCGCTTCATTCGCGAACCGCTGCGCGCAGGCAAGACGATGCTCAAGCTCGAGTGCCTGCAGGTCACCGGCGCGTTCAAGGCGCGCGGCGCGAACAACGCCATTATGCAGCTCGACGAGACCGAGCGGGCGCGCGGCGTGATCACGGCGTCGGGCGGCAATCACGGTATCGCGGTCGCCTATGCGGCGCACGCGGCCGGCTGCCCTGCCGTCATTTACCTGCCGGAAAGCTCGCCGATGGACAAGGCGGAACGGGCACGGGCCTGGGGCGCGGAGGTGGTGACCGAAGGCCAGGTCTGGGACGATTCCGAACGCGCCGCCCTCGCCCGGGCGGAGGCAGACGGGCTGACCTATATCCATCCCTTCGCCGACCGCGCCGTGATCGCCGGACAAGGCACCATCGCGCGCGAGATGCTGAAGCAGTCGCCCGACATCGACATTATCGTTGCCGGCATCGGCGGCGGCGGGCTGATCGCCGGCGTCGCGCTCGCGGCCAAGGCGATGAAACCGGAAGTGAAGATAATCGGCGTCGAGCCAGTCGGCGCTCCTACCCTGTCATCAAGCGTAAAGGCGGGCGCGTTGGTAACCCTGGACAACATCGACACCGGCGCGAACACGCTGGCACCGAAACGCAGCGCACAGATCAATCTCGACATCATCGCCGATAAGGTCGACGACATCGTGCTCGTCACCGACGAGGAGATGCGCGACGCCGCCCGATGGCTGTGGTTCGAGATGGGCCAGGGCGTCGAACTCGCCGGCGCCTCGACACTCGCCGCGATCCGCACCGGCAAGGTTGAAGCGACGGACGATCAGGTCGTCGCCGCGATCGTCAACGGCAACGGCACGGCGGGGATCGGCTAGCGCGCCTTCTTCCGAAATGCGCCGTGACGACAAGCGCCGGCAAAACACTATCGAGGTTCGGCAATGGAACAGATAACGCGGATCAATCATGTCGGACTACGGGTCCGGAGTTTGGAGCGGACGCGCGCTTTCTACGAAAAACTGGGCTTTGAATTCATCGTCGGACCGGTCGGTCCGGAGCCCGTTGCGATCATGGAGCATCCGACGGGGATCAACATCAATTTCATCCTCAACGCCTCCGCCGACGCGTCGGAAGACAACATCCTGATGGACAAGCCGGTGAAGCATGCCGGGTTCACCCACATCGCCCTGGAAATCGACGACCGGGCAGCGGTCAAGCGGTACCTCGACGAGGCCGGCGTCGCCATCACCGAAACGGTCGAACTGCCGGATGGCGCGGTCTTCTTCTTCGTCCGCGACCCCGACGGCAACGTCATCGAATTTCACCATCCGGGCTAACGGGCGGCCTTCTGAGATGACGACTAAAAGGCTCTAACCTCCTTTTGCCCGAGACAGCCCCTATCCGGGAGACCCCGCGCCTCATTCTTCGGGCGCATCGGCGCGACGACTTCGCGGAAAGCGCGGCGATGTGGGCCGATAGCGCGGTCGTGCGACACATATCCGGTAAACCCTTCACGCAAGAAGAGTCCTGGTCGCGCCTGCTGCGCTATGCGGGCCACTGGGTGTTGCTCGGTTTCGGATACTGGGCGGTCGAAACGAAAGACACCGGCCGCTTTGTCGGCGAGGTCGGATTCGCCGACTATCAGCGGGACATGGATCCGCCGCAGCGCGGCCTTCCGGAAGCGGGCTGGGTGATCAAAACATCGCAGCACGGCCAGGGGTACGCGACGGAAGCGCTGACGTGCATCGTCGCCTGGGCGGATCGGCACATTCCTTGCGATAGGACGTTCTGCATCATCGATCCGCAACATGCGGCCTCAATCAAGGTCGGCCGGAAGGCCGGCTACGGGCAAGATGTGATGGGCAGCTACCGGGGCCAGCCCACCCTCGTGCTAACGCGGCCTGCGGCGGGTGTAAAAGCGTAGCATCCGTGCCATGACATCGTAGCGGCTCGGTCGAAACCGGGGACATCCCCGCCGCCATCCTCGATGGCACGGCGGGGATGGGATAAGCGAAATTATACGGCGGCTAGTGTCCTGATCGTGAAATTCAAAGGATTGAATTTCGCGTGAATCAGCACACCAACTATTCGAATCTAGTGTGATTCAGATCCTAAATTCCGTCGCATGTAATGCGACGGCCTTCAGAATCATCACACTAGGAGCTGATTAGGCTATAGCCATGTTCGCCGTTTAGAGCGAGACATGACAAGGTTTTGACTTCTTTCGGACTGCCGAGATTGATCAAACGCACATGCTGGACTTGCGTTACCGCACCGCAGAGCGATGCGACTTCCCATAACTTTTTTTGCGACACGGTTTTAAATTCCTGCGTATAGCGCTGTCCCTCGTGAACCGCGATGTGTCTTTGCATGATCGGGTCTCCTCGTTCCCGTTAACCATCCCGGTTGAAGTTCCAGGAAAATCGTTAACCAATGCATAACCGCGTGACGGAACCGGTAGCGATCTCGGACAATTTGTGAGACCACCCTGTCGTTGAAACACAGCCACGACTGCGAGATCAGACATGGTGCCACAGGTCGAAACTGTGACACCGCCCGGCAACTACCGTCATCGCCGCCCGCGGCCTACCGCCGCCGATGAAATCAAACCGCTGCGGCCATGGAGTCTTCCCGCCGCGACATTGCCGCGGCGCCGGTCCGTTCCGCCGGGAAGCGCACGGTGACCGTCGTGCCGACGCCGATTTCGCTCTGTATTTCCAGCGAACCGCCGTGAACTTCGGCGAACGATTTGCTCAGCGGCAGCCCCAGTCCGGTGCCTTCATATTTGCGGCTTAGGTCGCTATCGACCTGACGAAACGGCAACAAGACAGCGTCGATGTCGGCGGGCGCGATGCCGATGCCGTTATCGGAGACCTGAAAGACATAGCCGTTCTCGGCGTCGCACCCGTATCGCAACGCAATCGACCCGCCTCCGGCGGTAAACTTAATGGCGTTCGAAAGCAGATTGATGAGGATCTGCTTGAGCACGCGCTCATCTGCCAACAGCGGGGGACTATCGCCCTCCGAAACCAGTTCGAGGCTCAGGCCTTTGGCTTCCGCGCGCTCCTTGACCAACAGCGTGCAGGATTTGACGACCCCCGCGACATCCACAAGTTCTTCGTAAATTTCAATTTTACCAGCCTCGATTTTCGACAAATCGAGGATGTCGTTGATAATCTGAAGCAGATGCCTTCCGGCTTGATTTATATCGTTCAAATATCCGCCGTGTTTTTCATTTTCAGTCGTGTCGACGGTTTGCAGCCGCATCAAGTCCGAGAACCCAATAATGGCGTTCAAGGGCGTGCGCAGCTCATGACTGGTATTCGCCAAAAATTCGGACTTGCTGCGGTTCGCCGTTTCCGCCACGGTCTTCGCATCATTGAGTTCGCGATTGCGATTTTCGGCGGATTGAACCAGTCGGCGCTCGGCTTCGAGCGCCCGCTGAAGGTGCCGCAGCAGCAGGGCGAACAGCAACAATCCGCCGAGCAGCCCCACAAACATGAATATGAACATGCCGGACTGCGAGAAACTCCCCGGAAAGGAGATACCGGGCATCGGCAGGCGCACGCTCTGAACGCCCCGCACATCGCCGACGCGCCAATCCGTGCGCGGACTTTGCAGATACGTACTGTGGCAGGTCACACAGCTTTGCTTCATTCGAACGGGAATGGCGTATCGCAGGAAGCGCTGATCGCCGCTTTCTTCCACCCGGGAATACGATTCAGTCGTCCCGTCGGATAATATTCTGAGCATGTCTCGCTCGAAATCGTCCCGGGGGCCGCCATTCGTCCGCCAGGGAAAGGGATAGCGGCTGAACAGACGAAAGGTTCCGCCGTCAACCCGCCCGCTCGTCTTCTCGCCGAGTTCGATCGTCAGGGTCGCGGGCAAAGGAATAGCGCCCTCGATATCGCGATAGTCGTGCGAAGCCTCCGCGCCGCCGGCTTTGGCCCGCGGCACCACGGTGGAGGAATAATATTCGCGGATGTCGCTGATCGCCGCGGAGTAAGACATCGCCGCTTCGAGCGCCGTATCCTGGCTCACGGTCGACACCACGCGGTACATCTGACCGCCGATCAGCGCCATCCCAACAATGGCAAAAATGCCAAGGGTGAGAATAGGCCGCGCCGCCAACCGTTCAACGAGCCGACCGCCCGCCGAACCCGCCCCATTATCGCGCTGTGCCAATTGAGCCACGCTTTCCCCCTCCCCGCGTTTCGCAGGGCGATGCCGCGCGACTGGGGGTGCCACATGCGGCTCCAATCGCCATACAATTATAACGGTTGAACCTTACCGGCCCCTTAATCTGGGCATCGGAGACATGCGGATTTTCCCCTTTTGACGCAACCAGTTAAGCGAGAATTCGAATTTTGTGATGGCGATTTAGCATCCCCCGAATTCACCTATTGCGAGAAACAAGCCGCCGGCACGCAGGGGTCATGCGCTTGCCCATGTTCAGAAATATGAACGCGTTAGAGCGCCTATTTATAGGCTGGGTGGCAATAGATCGCGGCTCGGATCGAGGGAACGACACGCGAGTCCTCCTCGACGCTCCGCCCGCACCATCACGGCCGCCCACAAACGCTCGAAACCGGGCTTCCATATGCTATGAATTTGACGGCAGTGGCGGCGGGGTAGGTCTACCGTCCAGAAACAAATTTGCGAAGAACACAGTTAGCGATCGAACGGGATTAATGACGGCCTACTCGTTTCCACGGCTCCAAAAATAGTTCGGGGAAACGCACTTTCTGCTTTTTTAACAATGCATAACGTCCTTTATGCATCGCTAATAGAATAGCACAATCAGGGAGGGAGTGGTAGCGTTTGTGCTCGTTAATGGGGGCGGGTGATGAAGGTGAGTGATTTTTTAAATGCAGAGGTCATTACGGCGGCTGCCTCTAGTGCTTTGGGCATTATAGCGCTTGTTGTGCTGATTCTTGCTTTCGTGGCGTTGGTGTTTTTCCGAAGAGATGGCCCGGCCGTGCGGCTTAGTGTGTTTGGCGTTCTGGTTGTTGTCTGCGTTGGTCTGAGTGCGACAGCGATCTATCAAAAGGTCGATGTGTGCTCGCAAGAGATCATGAATTGGGAGGAATATAAGGGATGTATGGAAAAGCGTGGCGATTAGTTGTCATAGTTGCAGCAGTAGTCGTGAGTCACGGTCAGGCGCATGCACAGAATTGCGCGTCAAGCCTAACGAAGGACTCTTCGGTATCGAGAATAATCAATTGCATTAAGGATCAGGAGAGCGCGGTGAAAACCGCGCAGCGGCATGCCAACGATGCCGTGGCCGAGGCAAAAGCGCTTCGCGCGGAATTGGCCAAGCAGATCGATATAAAGCAGCCCGTTCCAGTCGCTATTCCGGCTGGGTCGGTTGTTGCTTTCGATCTTCCAAACAGGTGCCCTAAAGGGTAAGCGTCCGGCCTGACCGCTCTGCCGTGCAGAAGAAGTGAGGTTTAGTGTCCACTTGTTTAGGTGGACACTAACGGGGATCAGGATGTGGCGAAGCGGGGCAAGCGTCGGCGCTGGAGTGCAGACGAGAAGCGGATGATTTGCGCACAGACGCGGTTTGCGGGCGTTTCGGTTTCACAGGTTGCACGGCGCTACAATGTGAACGCCAATCAGGTTTTCAACTGGCTGAAAGATCCCCGGTTTGCGGGAAGTGACACGGTCGATGACGCCGCCTGTTTCCTGCCGGTTGAGATTGCGCGTCACGTCGAGCACGAAGCCGAGCGCCCTGTTGGTGACGAAGGCAAGATCGAGGTCACGCTTGCCGGAGGTCATCGCTTGAGCATTAGCGGCCCTTACGATCCCGAAGCGCTCGTACGTCTGCTCCGGTGCTTGTCGGGATGATCCCGGTTCCCACGAACACGAAGGTTTGGCTTGCGGCCGGCGTGACGGACATGCGTAAGGGGTTCAATGGGCTGTCAGCGCAAACAGAGAAGGTTCTAAAGGCGGCGCCGTATTGCGGTCATCTGTTCGTCTTCCGGGGTCGCCGTGGCGATCTGATCAAGGTGATCTGGTGGGACGGGCAAGGGGCATGTCTGTTCTCGAAGCGTCTGGAGAAGGGACGGTTTGTCTGGCCGTCTGCGAAAGCGGGCAAGGTTGCGCTGACCCCGGCTCAATTGGCGATGCTGCTGGAAGGGATTGATTGGCGCATACCACAACGAACGTGGCGTCCCCTGACGGCTGGGTAAAGTCGTTTCACAGCAAAGGGTTGTCAATTTCCGGGGATTCCCATGCGGGGTGGCGGCTGATAGATTGCCGGCATGCTCGACGACGCTGAGAACCTCCCGAATGAACCTGCCGCATTAAAAGGTCTGGTGGCATCGCTGGCGTCGGAAGTGAAGTCACAGGCGGTGTTGATCGAGAAGCTCCAACACCAATTGGCCGGGATGCGCCAGCATCGCTTCGGGTCGCGCTCGGAGGCTCTGGATCAACTGGCGTTGACGCTGGAAGACGAAGAGATTGCGGCGTCCGCGCAGGAGCCCGCGTCAGACGATGCAAATGCAGATCAATCTGCAGCGCCAAAAGACAAGCCCAAACGTAAACCGCTGCCCGGTCATCTCCCACGCAACGAGACAACACTGTCGCCGGGCGATGCCTGTGGGGAATGCGGCGGTGCGCTCAAAACGCTTGGCGACGATGTCACCGAGGAACTGGAATATGTCCCCGGACGTTTTGTCGTGAACCGGATTGTTCGCCCGCGCATGGCCTGCACCTGCTGTGAGACGTTCCATCAGGCAGCCCTGCCGTCGCGGCCGATTGAGCACGGGCGGCCCGGTCCTGGCCTACTGGCCCATGTGCTGGTCAACAAGTACGCCGATCATTCGCCTTTGTACCGGCAAAGTCAGATATTCCAGCGCGAGGGGATCGATCTGGACCGCTCCACCCTGGCCGATTGGGTTGGCAAATCCACGGCTCTGTTGGAACCTTTGGCGGACGCCGTCGCGCGCCATGTTTTAAAGGGACAGGCCCTCTTCGCCGATGATACGCCGGTAAAAATGCTGACCCCAGGCTCCGGTAAAACCAGGACCGCGCGGCTTTGGGCCTATGTCCGCGATGAACGACCCTGGGCCGGAGAGGCGCATCCTGCCGCATGGTATCAGTTCTCGTCCGACAGGAAGGGCGTTCGCCCGCGCGAACATCTAGCGGACTTCACGGGCTTCATGCATGCCGATGGCTATGCGGGGTTCAATGACCTGTACCGCACGGGCAAGGTGACGGAAGTGGCCTGCATGGCCCATATCCGACGCAAGTTCGTCGATATCCACAAAGCTCAGGGATCGGCGATTGCCGAGGAAGCCATAAAACGTATCGCCACACTCTATGGCGTCGAGAAGGAGGTTCGGGGCCAATCGCCGGATCAACGGGTGAAGATCAGGCAGCGCCAATCAAAACCAATCTTCGACGACCTGGAATCATGGCTGCATGCCCAATTGACCCGGATACCCGGCAAATCACCCTTAGCCGGTGCTATTCGCTACGCCCTGACCCGCATGAAGAAGCTGCGACCATATCTAGATCACGGCTTTCTTGAACTCGACAACAATACCGCAGAGCGATCCATGCGGCCCATCGCCCTGGGGCGGAAGAATTATCTCTTCATGGGGTCCGAGGCCGGCGGCAAATCAGCCGCCATCGCCTATACGCTGATCGAGACAGCAAAACTCAATGGCGTCGATCCGCAGGCCTGGCTAACCGACACGCTAGCCTGTATCGCCGACCATAAAATCAATCGGATCGACGAACTGCTCCCCTGGCGTTACGCTCAAACCTGAGCGTAACAGTCCAACGTCATCATAGGCAGGGCTGCTTTACCGGACGCTCACCCTAAAGGGTAAGCGTCCGGCCTGACCGCTCTGCCGTGCAGAAGAAGTGAGGTTTAGTGTCCACTTGTTTAGGTGGACACTAACGGGGATCAGGATGTGGCGAAGCGGGGCAAGCGTCGGCGCTGGAGTGCAGACGAGAAGCGGATGATTTGCGCACAGACGCGGTTTGCGGGCGTTTCGGTTTCACAGGTTGCACGGCGCTACAATGTGAACGCCAATCAGGTTTTCAACTGGCTGAAAGATCCCCGGTTTGCGGGAAGTGACACGGTCGATGACGCCGCCTGTTTCCTGCCGGTTGAGATTGCGCGTCACGTCGAGCACGAAGCCGAGCGCCCTGTTGGTGACGAAGGCAAGATCGAGGTCACGCTTGCCGGAGGTCATCGCTTGAGCATTAGCGGCCCTTACGATCCCGAAGCGCTCGTACGTCTGCTCCGGTGCTTGTCGGGATGATCCCGGTTCCCACGAACACGAAGGTTTGGCTTGCGGCCGGCGTGACGGACATGCGTAAGGGGTTCAATGGGCTGTCAGCGCAAACAGAGAAGGTTCTAAAGGCGGCGCCGTATTGCGGTCATCTGTTCGTCTTCCGGGGTCGCCGTGGCGATCTGATCAAGGTGATCTGGTGGGACGGGCAAGGGGCATGTCTGTTCTCGAAGCGTCTGGAGAAGGGACGGTTTGTCTGGCCGTCTGCGAAAGCGGGCAAGGTTGCGCTGACCCCGGCTCAATTGGCGATGCTGCTGGAAGGGATTGATTGGCGCATACCACAACGAACGTGGCGTCCCCTGACGGCTGGGTAAAGTCGTTTCACAGCAAAGGGTGGTCAATTTCCGGGGATTCCCATGCGGGGTGGCGGCTGATAGATTGCCGGCATGCTCGACGACGCTGAGAACCTCCCGAATGAACCTGCCGCATTAAAAGGTCTGGTGGCATCGCTGGCGTCGGAAGTGAAGTCACAGGCGGTGTTGATCGAGAAGCTCCAACACCAATTGGCCGGGATGCGCCAGCATCGCTTCGGGTCGCGCTCGGAGGCTCTGGATCAACTGGCGTTGACGCTGGAAGACGAAGAGATTGCGGCGTCCGCGCAGGAGCCCGCGTCAGACGATGCAAATGCAGATCAATCTGCAGCGCCAAAAGACAAGCCCAAACGTAAACCGCTGCCCGGTCATCTCCCACGCAACGAGACAACACTGTCGCCGGGCGATGCCTGTGGGGAATGCGGCGGTGCGCTCAAAACGCTTGGCGACGATGTCACCGAGGAACTGGAATATGTCCCCGGACGTTTTGTCGTGAACCGGATTGTTCGCCCGCGCATGGCCTGCACCTGCTGTGAGACGTTCCATCAGGCAGCCCTGCCGTCGCGGCCGATTGAGCACGGGCGGCCCGGTCCTGGCCTACTGGCCCATGTGCTGGTCAACAAGTACGCCGATCATTCGCCTTTGTACCGGCAAAGTCAGATATTCCAGCGCGAGGGGATCGATCTGGACCGCTCCACCCTGGCCGATTGGGTTGGCAAATCCACGGCTCTGTTGGAACCTTTGGCGGACGCCGTCGCGCGCCATGTTTTAAAGGGACAGGCCCTCTTCGCCGATGATACGCCGGTAAAAATGCTGACCCCAGGCTCCGGTAAAACCAGGACCGCGCGGCTTTGGGCCTATGTCCGCGATGAACGACCCTGGGCCGGAGAGGCGCATCCTGCCGCATGGTATCAGTTCTCGTCCGACAGGAAGGGCGTTCGCCCGCGCGAACATCTAGCGGACTTCACGGGCTTCATGCATGCCGATGGCTATGCGGGGTTCAATGACCTGTACCGCACGGGCAAGGTGACGGAAGTGGCCTGCATGGCCCATATCCGACGCAAGTTCGTCGATATCCACAAAGCTCAGGGATCGGCGATTGCCGAGGAAGCCATAAAACGTATCGCCACACTCTATGGCGTCGAGAAGGAGGTTCGGGGCCAATCGCCGGATCAACGGGTGAAGATCAGGCAGCGCCAATCAAAACCAATCTTCGACGACCTGGAATCATGGCTGCATGCCCAATTGACCCGGATATCCGGCAAATCACCCTTAGCCGGTGCTATTCGCTACGCCCTGACCCGCATGAAGAAGCTGCGACCATATCTAGATCACGGCTTTCTTGAACTCGACAACAATACCGCAGAGCGATCCATGCGGCCCATCGCCCTGGGGCGGAAGAATTATCTCTTCATGGGGTCCGAGGCCGGCGGCAAATCAGCCGCCATCGCCTATACGCTGATCGAGACAGCAAAACTCAATGGCGTCGATCCGCAGGCCTGGCTAACCGACACGCTAGCCTGTATCGCCGACCATAAAATCAATCGGATCGACGAACTGCTCCCCTGGCGTTACGCTCAAACCTGAGCGTAACAGTCCAACGTCATCATAGGCAGGGCTGCTTTACCGGACGCTCACCCTAAAGGGTGGTCAATGTTCGAAGAAGGAGTAAGCCGGACCATCGTGGGTGCCTATTACGACCGCGGGAAGGGGGATGGTTTGTTTGTGCCTACTCAAGATGAGGAGGGACACGAACTCACATTCAGACACTACCGAGAAAACAAAGGTATAGAGAAGCACAAGCTAACGGTTGCAGAAATGCCTGGGCATAATCACGATAGCGGGACTCTCAAGGCCAAGAACCCTGAGCAATTTATGCACCGGTCCAGCCCTTCTGAGGCAACCGATGACGGCACTCGACGTTTCGGGCTCTTTGCGACAGAGACCACGTTAAATTTTGGAAGCCATACACATCCGCTTTCAGGAAATACAGGCCCGCGAGGGAAAGGCACTTCCCACAACAATATGCCGCCTTATATAGCGCTGTATTTCTGTAAGAAGGACTAAATAGGGATCGACGCCGTTGAGTTTCGCCGTTTCGATCATCCGCATTAAATTGGTCTGATGAACACAAGAACAGATACCATTCCCTCTCCAGGTAGGTATTAGTCAATTAAAGAGCATTTTCCGGCGTTGAGCCTCATTTCCTTATAGTGATCAGTAGTATCGTGTGCAGTCCAATTCATTTTGGCAAGCTGGAAGTTTCCATTAGGTTCAAATACAAAATTGGGTTTGCTGCAACTTACCTTACTTAAATGCTCTCCAGACGAAGAATTTTTCCATCTTTCGTTACACAACTCCGTATCGGTATTATCAAAGCTGGAGTCGTTGATTCTTACATTATAACATGCACGAAAAAACTTCCATGGTGTGCTACTGCTGGCGTTGGCGCTGTCCCATTCATTTTTCTCTTCTATATATTGGTGAGCGCATCTAGCAGCCTTTTTATTTGGCTCTCCATCGATGGTCGCTGGAATTTTTTCGACGATATAGGTTGGTAGATAAGAGTCAGGTGAAGTCCATTTCTGTTTGCGGTAATCATAAAGCAAACGCGCGCTGTGAGTGCTGATACACTCTGTTCTAAATATCTCATTTCTTTCTGTAATTGTCTCTGCTAACGCACCGCCGGTGATAGCTAGGATAAAGAAGATTGCCAAATACCGCATTGTGTTCCTCGGAAGTATTGTGCTCAGGTCAAAAGTAGTGCCAAAAATGGGAATAAACCGCCTTACTCGTACAGATACCTAACATCTTAATGGCCCGAGTTCGGCAAGGTCAAAGCTCCAAAGCGTAGAGCTCGTCAATTTCATCCGGCTGGATGCACAGATAATCGAGCGTCTGGGATTCTGAAGCGTGACCATAGGCCCAGGTGAGCAGCGCCGTGCGCCGGTCGTAGGTCGTGCGTTGATGATAGCCCCAGGTCTTGCGCAGTGTGTGTGAGCCGTAGTTGCCGCGTAGGCGGACATCGCCGCACCACTTTTTGACCATTTGGCTCAACGTCGATACCTGCAAGGCCTGGCCGTACCTTTGGGAAAGGAACAACGGCGCATCGCCACGCGGGTCCGGATGGACTTTGAGCCAATTGTCGATTGCCGAAATCACGGCGGCATTGAGCGTGGTGGCCCGATATCGTTTGTTTTTACTCTGCTTGAGATCGAGCCGATCGCCCGCCTCGAGGTAATCGACCTGGCCGACCGTGATCGAGAGCAGTTCATTGGCGCGGTAGGCCGTGTTGATGCCCAGAGTGAACAGGCATAAATCCCGCGGACTATCGGCCAGGATTTTTTTAAGCCGCTTGATTGCTTTCAGATCACGGATTGGCTCGACCTTGATCGAGGACCCCTTTTTAGGGTGGTTCGCATTCGCGGACTTTCGGTCTTCGATCGGCATGCCGGAATCTTCCTAAAACTCCCCAACTATTAGTTTCCTGAAAAGAAAACTTGGGAAGAAAATTTGATCACCAAACGATAGGGCCGAAAAAAATCTCCCTAACTCATTGGTGACTATACATATCATAGAATAAATAACTCCCCAACTTTTATATTAAAGTTGGCGAGAAAAAGATCACGCAATATCGAATATTCTACGCGCCAAAAAGGGGGCAGAGCCTCCTATTTGTAGCTTGAGAATGGCATCGACGTGAGTGCTCGGGTCAAGCCCAAGCACGACAATTATAAGAGCGGTCCCCTACCCTAAACTGAAAACCCGCCGAGCTTCGTCTCGAGATACTCCGCGATCCCCTCGCGGCCGCCTTCGCGTCCCAGCCCGCTTTCCTTGGCGCCGCCAAACGGCGCCGCCGCTGCCGTCGGGTTGATGTCGTTGATGCCGATGATGCCGAAGCGCAACCCTTCGAACATGCGCATCGCACGGCTGATGTTGTTGGTATAGACGTAGGCTGCCAGCCCGTAATGGGTGTCGTTGGCCATGGTCAGCGCGGTTTCGTCGTCGTCGAAGGCGATCACGGGGGCGACCGGGCCGAAGGTTTCTTCGCGGTAGATCGTCATCGCTTCCGTCACGCCGGTCAGCACTGTAGGGGCGTAGAAGTGACCCTTGTCGAGCCCGTCATCCATCAGGCGGTGGCCGCCGCACACGACGGTGGCGCCTTTGGCCTTGGCGTCCTCGACCTGGCGGTCGACCTTGGCGATGGCCGCCTCGTTGACCAGCGGGCCGATGGAGATGCCGTCTTCCATGCCGTTGCCGCCGCGCATCCGGGTGACGCGCTCGGTCAGGGTCTCAACGAACGGCTCGACGATGCTGCGGTGCACGAACAGGCGGTTCGGGCTGATGCAGGCCTGGCCGGTGTTGAGGAACTTGACCAGCGAGGCGCCCTTGGCCGCGTGTACGGGATCGGCGTCCTCGAAGACCATGAAAGGTGCGTGGCCGCCGAGCTCCATCGAGACCCGCTTGAGCTGTGCTGCCGCATCGGCGGCGAGCTTCTTGCCGACCGCCGTGGAGCCGGTGAAGGTGATCTTGCGCACCGTGGGGTTGCTGGTGAACTCCGCGCCGATGGGGACCGGGTCGGCGGCGGTGACCAGATTGACCACGCCGGGCGGAATTTCCGCCTCTTCAAAGACTTTAAAAGTCTCCACGGCGCAGAGCGGCGTCGCCTCGGCCGGCTTGAGCACGATGGTGCAACCTGCCGCCAGGGCCGGCGCGATCTTGCGGGTCAGCATGGAAATCGGATAGTTCCACGGCGTCACCGCCGCCACGACGCCGACCGGCTGATGCGCCACGATGAAGCGCTGGTCGCCGCGCGGCGCGGGAATCGTCTCGCCATAGACGCGCTTTGCCTCCTCCGCGTACCACAGCAGGAAATCCGCCGCGTAGCCGACCTCGTTGCGCGCAGCGCGGATCGGCTTGCCCTGCTCCAGGGTCATCATGCGGGCGAGGTCCTCGCGCCGTTCCATCATGAGCTTGTGCGCCCGGTACAGATAGTCGGAGCGCTGATAGGCCGTCAGGCCGGACCAGGCCGGGAACGCTTTCGCCGCTGCTTCGATGGCGCGTGCGGCGTCTTCCCGCCCGCCGTCGGGGACCGAGCCAATCACCTCGCCATTGGCCGGGTTGGTCACTTCAAGGACGCCCGCCGCGGTCGCCCAGTTGCCGTCGATATACATTGCCGTTTTCCCCGTGTTTTCTAGCCGCGCAGAACAGACATGCCGGCGTAGTGCGCGGCGGAGCCGAGCTCTTCCTCGATCCGCATCAGCTGATTGTACTTCGCCAGCCGGTCGGAGCGCGACAAAGAGCCGGTCTTGATCTGGCCGCTGTTGGTGGCGACGGCGAGGTCTGCGATGGTCGCATCCTCGGTCTCGCCGGAGCGGTGCGAGATCACACACGTGTAGGCGGCGCGGTGCGCCATTTCGACCGCTTCCAGCGTCTCCGAGAGCGTGCCGATCTGGTTGACCTTGATCAGGATCGAGTTGGCGACGCTGTCTTCGATGCCGCGGCTGAGACGTTCCGGGTTGGTGACGAACAGGTCGTCGCCGACCAGTTGCACCTTCTCGCCAAGCTCCGCGGTGAGCGCCGCCCAGCCCTCCCAATCGTCCTCGTCCATGCCGTCCTCGATGGACAGGATCGGGTAGCGCACGACCAAATCCGCCAGGTAGCGGACCATGCCTTCTGAATCGAGTGTTTTTCCTTCTCCTTCAAGGAGATATTGGCCGTTCTTAAAGAATTCACTCGCCGCGCAGTCGAGCGCCAGCATGACGTCTTCACCCGGTAGATAACCGGCCTTTTCGATCGCCTTCATGACGAAGCCCAACGCCTCTTCCGTCGACCCGACGCTGGGCGCGAATCCGCCTTCGTCGCCGACATTTGTATTGTGCCCGGCGTCCTGCAGCGCCTTCTTCAGCGCCTGAAAGATTTCCGCCCCCATCCGCACCCCGTCCGCCAGCGACCCGGCAGCGACCGGCATGATCATGAACTCCTGAATGTCGACCGGATTGTCGGCATGGGCGCCGCCGTTGATGATGTTCATCATCGGCACCGGCAGGGTCCGCGCATAGGCGCCGCCGATATAGCGGTAGAGCGGCAGCCCCGCATCCTCCGCCGCCGCCTTGGCGATGGCGAGCGAGACGCCGAGCATCGCGTTCGCACCCAGCAATGCCTTGTTCGGCGTCCCGTCGAGGTCGATCATCATATTGTCGAGCTTGACCTGATCGTCGGCGTCCATACCGCTAAGCAAGTCAAAGATTTCGCCGTTCACCGCGTCAACCGCCTTGGCGACGCCCTTGCCGCCATAACGACTGTCGCCGTCGCGCAATTCCAGCGCTTCATATTTGCCGGTTGAGGCGCCGGACGGCACGCCGGCGCGGCCGAAGGCGCCGCTTTCCAAGGTCACGTCGACCTCGACGGTCGGATTGCCACGGCTGTCGAGAATCTCGCGCCCCTGGATGTCGAGAATGGCGGTCATTGTCGAATGTCCTTTGAATTAAGCAAGTCTATGCGGTTAGTTGCGGCCTTTTGCCAGGCGGTCGAAGGCAAGCAGGGATTCCATGAGGGGTCCAAACTCCTTCAGGGGCACCATGTTGGGGCCATCGGACGGCGCGCTGTCCGGATCCTGATGCGTTTCCATGAAGACGGCGGCCACGCCCACGGCCACCGCGGCACGCGCCAACACGGGCACGAATTCCCGCTGCCCGCCGGAGGTCCCTCCCTGCCCGCCGGGCTGCTGCACCGAATGGGTCGCATCGAACACGACTGGAAAGCCGGTCTCGGCCAGGATCGGCAGCGAACGCATGTCGCTAACCAGCGTGTTGTAGCCGAAACTGGCACCACGCTCGCAGACCATAAGATTCGTGTTGCCTGCCTGGACGCATTTGGCGACAACATTCTTCATGTCCCAGGGCGCCAGGAACTGGCCCTTCTTGATATTGATCGCCCGCCCGGTTTGTGCCGCGGCGACCAGCAGGTCCGTCTGCCGGCAGAGATAAGCCGGAATTTGTAGGACATCGACGGACTCGGCGACAACCGCGCACTGGTGCGGTTCGTGGACATCCGTGATGACGGGACACCCCACGGTCTCGCGCACTTCGGCGAAGATCGCCATTGCTTTGTCCAGGCCAAGCCCGCGCGCACTGCCGATCGACGTGCGGTTGGCCTTGTCGAAGGAGGATTTGTAGATCAGCCCGAAGCCGAGCCGGTCGGCTTCCGCTTTCAGCGCCTGCGCCATTTCGAGCGCATGCTCCCGGCTTTCCATGGCACACGGTCCGGCGATAATCGTCAGCGGCCGGTCGTTGCCGATTTCCAGATTGCCGACCTTTATCGATGCGGACATATCAGACAAGCCTCGACTGTTCCATGGCGGCGCGGATGAAACTTTCAAACAGGGGGTGCGGATCGAAAGGTTTCGACTTCAACTCGGGGTGAAACTGAACGCCGACAAACCAGGGATGATCTGGAATTTCGACGATTTCCGGCAGTTCCCCATCGGGAGACATGCCGGAAAACCGAATGCCGTGCTGCTCCAACCGGTCCTTGAAGTTGATATTGACTTCGTAGCGATGCCGGTGCCGCTCGCCGATATGCAGATTATTGTCATAGATCTCAGCAACCCGGGATCCTTCAGCCAGCGTGCAGGGATAAGCACCCAGCCGCATGGTTCCGCCATAATTGTCCGATGACGTGCGCCGCTCGACCACGTTGCCGCGCGTCCACTCGGTCAACAAGCCCACGATGGGCTCCTCACAAGGGCCAAACTCGGTCGAACCGGCGTCCTCGATCCCGGCCAGATTGCGCGCCGCTTCGATGACGGCCATCTGCATACCGAAACAAATACCGAAATAGGGCACTTTTCGTTCGCGGGCGAAACGCGCCGCCTTGATCTTGCCCTCCGCGCCGCGGTGACCAAAGCCGCCCGGCACGAGAATGCCGTGGCACCCTTCCAGGTGATATGCGGCGTCTGCCTGCTCGAAAATCTCTGACTCGAGCCAATTCAGATTGACCCGGACATTGTTCGCAATCCCGCCGTGGTGAAGCGCCTCACCAAGCGACTTATAGGCATCCAGAAGGTTCGTATACTTGCCGACGATGGCGATATTGACCTCGCCTTCCGGCCCGCGGATACGCTGCACAACATCGGTCCAGCGGGACAAGTTAACATCGTCGCCGGCATCCGCCTCCAACAGCCCGAAATAGCGCAGCACCTCGGTGTCGAAACCTTGATCATGATAGGAGATCGGCACCTGATAGATCGTATCGACATCGAGCGCCGGGATTACGCGGCCTTCGCGAATGTTGCAGAACAGAGCGATCTTCTTGCGGGCGTCGGGCGGGATTTCTCGGTCGCACCGGCATAGAAGAATATCCGCCTGGATGCCGATATTGAGGAGTTCCTTTGCCGAATGTTGGGTCGGCTTGGTCTTCAACTCGCCGGCGGAGGGAATAAAGGGCACCAGGGTCAGGTGAATAAACAGGGTCCGCTCGGCGCCGAGTTGATTGCGCAACTGCCGAATCGCCTCGAGAAACGGCAACCCCTCGATATCGCCCACCGTGCCGCCGATTTCACACAGCACGAAATCCTCATCGTCCAGATCGCTGAGAACGAAATCCTTTATCGCGTCGGTGACGTGAGGAATAACCTGGACCGTGCCACCCAGATAGTCGCCGCGCCGCTCCTTGGCGATGACATTGGAGTAGATCTTACCCGTGGTGACATTATCGCTGCGCCGCGCCGGCACGCCGGTGTAGCGCTCGTAATGACCGAGATCGAGGTCGGTTTCCGCCCCATCGTCGGTGACGTAGACCTCGCCATGTTGATAGGGGCTCATCGTACCCGGATCGACATTCAGATACGGATCGAGTTTGCGTAGCCTGACCTCGTAGCCCCGCGCCTGCAACAGCGCGCCGAGCGCCGCTGATGAAAGACCCTTGCCGAGTGAGGAAACCACGCCGCCGGTGATAAAGATAAAACGCGTCATGGACGGGCAGTTTAATCCAATCGGTAAGGGGTTCCCAGTTTAATCAGGCGGCGAGAGAGACTTTATGCAGTCTTCGCTCTATCGAGACAGCGGTACGTCGCCTTCTTTCGATTCGGGCTGCGGTGTGCTGGTCGCGGCCGGGCTATCGAGGATCGACTGCGGGGTCGTCCGATTTCCGGCGATGATCGCCAAGGTCAAGCTGGTCAGCATAAAACAACCAGCCAGAACCGCGGTCGCCCGGGTCAGGAAATTCGCGGTACCGCGGACGCTCATGAGCCCGCCAACATTGGCACCGCCGCCGCCGCCAATACCGAGTCCACCGCCCTCGCTGCGCTGCATAAGGACGGTAATCACCAGCAGTATCGCAATTATCAGATGAACCACCAAAAGTATGGTTTCCATCGTTCAACCTTTACCTATCTCACCGTAATCGCGGCTTTATGTAGTCGTTAATCCACCGAATGGCCAGCGCCGTCTACGCACAGCAGCCGGCAATCGCCAAAAAGTCCGCCGCGACGAGGCTGGCGCCCCCGACCAATGCGCCGTCCACATCCTCTAATGCCATAAGTTCGCTCGCATTTCCGGGCTTCACCGAGCCGCCATACAGAAGCCTAATCTGCCGGGCAATTTCGGCGCCATGGCTTCCGGATACGATAGCTCGCATGTGACGGTGCATCGCCTGCACCTCATCGGGTGTCGGCGTCCGGCCCGTCCCAATCGCCCAAACCGGCTCATAAGCGATGACCGTGTCGGCTGCCGTCGCCTTCTCTGGCAAAGACCCTTTGATTTGCCCGGCGACGACCGCGTCGGCACGGCCGGCATCACGCTCCACCTCAGTCTCGCCGACACAGATGACGGTCGTCAGTCCCGCACGATGCGCGGCCAGTGCCTTGGCGCGGACAAGGGCATCGCTCTCGCCATGATCGGCACGCCGCTCGGAATGTCCGACAATGACGAAGCGGCTGCCAGCATCCGCGAGCATTTCCGCGCTCAAATCGCCGGTATGCGCGCCGCTTTCCTCCGGATGGCAATCCTGCCCACCTAGGGCGACACCGGAACCCGATAACGCGGCCCCGGCCGTCGAGAGCAGCACCGCCGGCGGACAAACGAGCAATTCGCAACCGACGCCCTCGGCACCCGCCGCTACCGCCTGTGCCAGCGCATGCCCCTCCGCGGCAAGCCCATTCATCTTCCAATTTCCCGCAACCAGCATTACGCGCTTCGTAGCCATAAGGCCTTTTTCCTCCCATTCTTGAACGACGTGCCTGTTTATCACGCGCGATCACACCGGGCCACATATGTGTAATAGCGGTTGCGGGGCCGTCGGGGGGCTCTTAATATGCCGCGCCACGCCGGAAGGCGGGTATTTTCAATGGCTTCAAGGGTAGGCCCATATGCTCGAATTCCTGCGCAACGGTGTTCGATCCTGGTATTTCAAAGCGCTTCTGGGCGTGCTGGTCGTCAGCTTCGCCATCTTTGGCGTCGGCGACATCTTTCAGGGCGGCATCAGAAGTGGCGCCGTCATCGAAGTCGGCGACGTTGAAGTCGGGCCGACCGAGGTCGGAGAGACGTTCCGCCGCCAGCTCAACGTGCTGACCCGCCGTCTCGGCAGCGACATATCGCCGGAGCAAGCCAGGCAGTTGGGCATTACCAACCAGGTCGTCGAATCGCTGATTACACAAGCACTTTACGACAGCGAGGCTAGTGCGCTTGGTGTCGTTGTCACCAAAGATCCAATCGCTAATCAGATCAGGTCGGAAGCGGGTTTCCGCAATCAGCTTGGCCAGTTCGACCGCGGTGTCTACGAGCAGACCCTGGCGGTGAACGGATACACGGAGCAGCAGTTCGTCGCGCAGCTGCGCCGCGAATTGTCGCGCGAACAGGTCGTCGGAAGCCTCACCAAGGACGTTCAGGGGTCTACCCAGTTGGCCAACCGGCTCTATCGCTGGCGCCAGGAAAAACGCATCGCCGACTTTATCGTCATCGAAAACGATCCCAACGCGACCGTCGATGCGCCAGACGATGCGGCGCTGCAAGCCTATCATAAGGAAAACGAGCGGCTATTCACCGCGCCGGAATATCGCAACGCCACCTATATCCACTTGTCCGGCGTCGACGTGTTGGACGACATCACGATCCCGGATACCGAGATCCGTGAGCTGTACGAAAACAGGATCGATCAGTTCCGAGTAGCGGAACAGCGGACCGTACAGCAAATGGTGTTTCCAACCGAGAAAGCGGCGAAAGAGGCTATCGCGCAATTGGCGGAGGGCATCGAATTTGCTGCGCTGGCAAAGAAACTTCTAAATCAAGACGCCGACGCCACCAACCTAGGCGACGTAACCCGAGATAGCCTGCCGGACGAACTGGCCGACCCTGTGTTTGCGCTCAGTAAAGATCAAACGAGTGCACCGTTGAAGGGACCGTTCGGCTGGCACGTGATGCAGGTTACCGGCACCAGAGCGGAAACGACACAGCCCTTTGCAGATGTCCGCGCAACGCTGCGCACGGAATTGGCGCAGGAAAAGTCGCTCGATGTGCTGTTCGAGCTCGCCAATGCGCTCGAAGACTCCCTTGGCGGCGGTGCCTCGCTTGAGGAAGCAGCAAGCCAGATCGGCGTGTCCGCGAAAAAGGTCGCCATGGTCGACCGCCGTGGACGCGACACAAACGACAAGCCGATTCTTACGATCCCCATCGACGATGCGTTTCTAACCAGCGTGTTCAGTACGGAATCCGGCGAAGAGAGCAGCCTGATCGAATTGGGCTCGAATGGCTATCTGCTCGTGCGTGTCGACAGAGTCACGCCCTCCAGAGTGAAGCTGCTGGACACCGTACGCGAGCAAGCCATCGCCGCCTGGCAGGCCGAACAGCGGCTAAAGCTGACGGAAGAGAAAACCAAAGCCGCGCTCGACCGTATCAAAGGCGGCGAGACGTTAGCGGCCATTGCGGGTGAGCTTGCTGCGACGATTCAAACGAGCGCGCCCTTCAACCGAGAGGGTCAAGGCGCCGGATCCAACCTGCCGCGCGCATTGGTCAGCGATATTTTTGCGGCCAAGATCGGCGGTGCGGCAAGCAGCCGGGCGGGAACAGGCCACACGATTGCCGTTCTGAAACGCGTAGAGGCGGCGAACCCGAACACCGATAGCGCCGCGGTGAAAGCACTTCAAACCCGCTTGGGCGAAGCGATAGCCAGTGACGTAGAAGTGCAGTACAACAACGCCTTGCGGCAACATCACACTGTCACTGTCGACCAACGGGCGATCGACACCATTTTCCTGCAATTTTAGTTTAATAGGCATTCACCGTGAGCTCTCAGCCGGACTACGCTACCTTCGCGAAGATATATGACGCGGGTGAAGCGCAGGTTGTCTGGACGAGCGTGATTGCGGATTTGGAAACGCCTGTATCGGCGATGCTGAAACTCGCGGACAGCCGGGCGAACAGCTTCCTGCTCGAGTCGGTTTCCGGCGGGGCGATCCGGGGGCGCTACTCGTTCATCGGTCTCAAGCCGGATCTGATCTGGCGTTGCCAAGGCACCAAGGTCGAGATCAACCGAAATGCCCGTGCCGATACCGACCGTTTCGAAGACGCGGGCGACGATCCGTTGGGATCGTTGCGCACGCTGATCCAGGAATCGGCCATGGCCCTGCCCGAAGGGCTACCTCCCATGGCGGCGGGACTCTTCGGCTATATGAGCTATGACATGGTCCGGCTGATGGAAACCTTGCCGGACGAAAACCCAGATATCTTGGGGCTGCCAGACGGCATCTTCCTGCGCCCGACAATCATCGCGGTATTCGATACGATCGAAGACGTCATGACGATCGTGACACCGGTTCGCCCACGGCCCGGCATCGATGAACGTGAGGCGTATGCTCAGGCAGAAGAGCGCCTGTACGATGTGCTGACCGATCTGGAACGGCCGCATCCGAAAGCGACCGACGCGGCGATGGTCGAACACGAACTTCCCGAACCGACATCCAACATGAGCCGCGAAGCATTCCACCACATGGTCGAGCGGGGCAAGGAATACATTCAGGCCGGCGATGTCTTCCAGGTCGTATTAAGCCAGCGGTTCGAGATGCCCTTCACGCTGCCACCGTTCGCACTCTATCGATCGCTGCGGCGGCTCAACCCCTCACCCTTTCTGTTTTTCCTCGATTTCGGCGGTTTCTCCATTGTTGGTTCCAGCCCCGAGATTCTCGTGCGCCTGCGCGACGACACCGTGACCATCCGGCCGGTGGCCGGCACCCGGCCACGTGGCAAGAATGCTGCGGAAGACAAGGCCCTTGCGGAAGAACTGCTTGCCGATCCGAAAGAACGGGCTGAGCATCTTATGCTGCTGGATCTCGGCCGCAACGATGTCGGCAGGGTATCGAAGGTCGGTACGGTCGAGGTCACGGAACAATTCGTCATCGAGAACTACTCCCATGTGATGCATATCGCATCGCATGTCGACGGCGAGATTGCGCCGGAGCATGACGCGCTGAGCGCCCTTGTTGCGGGTTTTCCGGCGGGCACCGTATCCGGCGCGCCCAAGGTCCGTGCCATGGAAATCATCGATGAGCTGGAGCCGGAACGGCGCGGTATTTATTCGGGCTGCATCGGCTATTTCGGCGCCGGCGGCGACATGGACACCTGCATCACGTTACGCACCTCGATCGTCAAGGACGGCAAGGTCTATATCCAAGCGGGTGGCGGTGTCGTTGCCGATAGCGACCCGGAAATGGAGTGTCAGGAGAGCGAAAACAAATCCCGCGCCATGATCCGCGCCGCGGAAGAAGCCGTGAGATTGGCCGCCGCGGGCGGGCGCAACACCTGAATCGCTCCCAAAGACCAAGCCCGGCCAGCATTCGACAGAACCGATCTTAGCGACCACTCTTCTCGCTAAACTGGCACTACTATTCTTCCAATATTGGTAATAAGAGAATATTAACCAGGCAGATGCTAGGCATACCGCCGAATAATTGCGGGAACCCGGCATGCCACAGCGTCGTCGCGCTTTGCCCCAAAATGACGAGCACAGAGATATAGGTGCGCCCTCGTCAAGCGCTGCCCTAAAGCGGTCAATTGCGCAGCTCGAGCGTGAGCTGGCCGCCGCGAGGGACAGCGAGGCACGCGCGTGCGGCGCCGTAGAAACAGCTGTTGCCGATAAAGCCCAATCAGAGCAAGCCTTGCGGAAGAGCGAACGGCGTTTCGCAGCATTTGCGGAAATCGCGTCCGACTGGTTTTGGGAGATGGGGCCGGATCTCCGCTTCACCTATCACTCCGCGCGCTATTTCGACGTCACGGGACTACGTCCGGAAGACAAGATTGGCACAACTCGAACGCATTTTGTCCGCGACGACATGCTCGAAGAAGAGGCCGAGAAATGGTCGGCGCATTTGGCGGCCCTCGACGCCCGCGAACCATTCAGCGATTTCGAGTACAGCTTCACGGCGCCGGACGGCTCGACTCGCCATGTGCGAACCAGCGGATCTCCCATATTCGGTGCCGACGGTTCGTTCGAAGGCTATTGCGGAACGGGAACCGATATCACTGCCACGGTCAACGCACAGCGTAGGGTAGACAAGGAGCAACAACTCTTCATCGGCGCCGTGGAAAACGTGTCGGACGCCTTTGCCCTGTTCGACCCCGATGATCGTCTGGTGTTCTGCAACGAGAGATTCAAACAGGTCAATCCGGAGCTGGCCCCCAGCATCAAGCCGGGGATGACGTTTGAACAAATGCTGCGGGACAATATCGCGAACTCGCGGCTTATGGCCGCTGTAGGCTGCGAAGAGGATTATGTACGGGAGCGCTTGGCGCAGCATCGCAATCCGACCGAACCAATTCTGTCGCGGCGAAATGACGGCCGATGGCTGCGGGTGAAAGAAGAGCGTGCGCCGGACGGATCGACCTATCTCATCAACACGGATATTACGAAGCTCAAGCAACGGGAAGAAGCGCTGCAGCGCGCAAAGGAAACGGCGGAGCGGGCAAACAACTTTAAGTCCGACTTCCTGGCAAAAATGAGCCACGAACTGCGAACGCCGTTGAACGCGGTAATCGGCTTCTCCGAAATCCTGACAAATGAACTGTTCGGGCCTCTTGGGAATACGCAATACCAGGAATATGCGCGTGATATTTTCCACAGTGGCCAACATCTGCTCGAATTGATCAACGACGTGCTCGACCTCACAAAGATCGAAGCAGGCAAATGTGATCTGCATTTGACTGACGTCGATCTCGGCGACCTGGTTCACAAAACGACGCTGTTGGTTAGAGAACAGACTCGCGAGAAGAATTTAACACTGCAGGCAACAGTGGCAGACGGTCTGCCGTCGATACGGGCCGATGAGCGCGCGGTACGTCAAATTCTCCTGAACCTGCTGTCCAATGCCGTAAAATTTACTCCGCAGGGCGGCCGTATCCGGGTTCAGGCCGATCGGGCCGATTGCGGTGCGATCCGTATCGTCGTATCGGATAACGGCATCGGCATCTCGCAAGACGAACTCGAAACCGTGCTCATACCGTTTGCGCAACTTGGCGCAATTGAGACGGCGAATGGCGGCGGTGTCGGACTCGGTTTGCCGATCGTCGACTCGCTGGTCCGTCTGCACGGCGGGACGTTGGTGCTGAAGAGCGATCATGGAGCCTGGACCAGCGTTACCGTACAGTTTCCAGACCAGAACGTCGCGCGATCACAGTCGCTATGACCGCCGCGGCTTGCGGTCCCCTGTCATAATCAAAAACAGGGGGCCGAGTGCTACCGCAATTCCTAGTGAGAGAAAAGCATACCCCCACGAAGTGGAGGTTTCCGCCCGTCCTGTCAGATCGAGAACAATGCCGAAGACAAGAGGGCCGAAGAAGCCTCCGGTAAATCCGCTGATCGAATGCACCGCCAGCGTCGCGCCTTGCCGCCCTTTTGGCGCTGCCTGCACCGTGCCCGTTGTCAACGCTGCGGATTCGCCCTGGACCGCGAAGACATAGACCATCGTAAAGGCAACGACCCATCCGTAAGGCAATCCTGCCGTAAATCCGACACCGCATGCCATGGCAGCGGATACGAACATGATTATCGTGATCACACGCCGGCGGCCAAAGCGGCTGGCAAGCTCGCCGCCCGTCATGCTGGCGATGACCGCCAGGATCGCACCGAGAGCGGCCGCCTGTGTCGGTGCCAATCCGTCACCGTTTCCCGAGGCCTGGCTACCAAACACCAGAAAGGCGACAATCCATGCCCGAAGGCCCAATAGCTCCCAGGCGTGCACGCCGTACCCGAGCACATACCCCATGACCACGCGATTGCGCAGCACCGGGCGGAAATCGAGAAGATGCGTCGTTGTTTCCGGCGGTACCGGTTTTATCGGCCGGAGCACAATCGCCACGAGAAGCAAACTAACCGCGGCAGCAACCCCGGTCATCCAGAACACCACGCGCCAATCGAAATGTGTCTGAACCAAACCCGCGGCAAGGTAGGAACTGGCAACACCGAGGCTAAAACAGGCGGTATATGCCGCGATGGCGCGGGATTGGTTGGAACCCTCGTACCGGTCAATTAGAACCCGCAGCCCCGGCATATAGGTTCCGGCAAAGCCCACGCCGGCAAAGAACCGAAACAGCAACGCCGTCCAGAAGCCTTCGGCAAACAGCGCAAAACCGCAGGCCGCGCAGGCGATGACCGCAGCACCGACCATGTAAATCGGTCTTGCATCGACACGGTCCGTCAAACTGACCAGGACCGGCACGGCAAGCGTATAGCCGGCAAAGAAGATGCCTGATATCCAACCCAGTTCTATGGCCGAAAGCTGCCAGAGACGGCCGAAGTCGGGCAGCAGCGATGCAAAGGCGAACGCGTCGAGGGTCGTCAGCACCTCGCACAAACAAAGAAGAACAATAAGGCCGAGCGGCGAAACCGCCCGCGGCATCATCCCTCGCCCCGCTGGCGACGGACGATTGCGCTAAGCGGCACCATGACGAAGCCCCGCTTGATGGCACCGGGAATCCAAGCCTTCAGCGCATCGAACGTCACATCGTAGGGATGCCCAATAGCGATCGCATATCCGCGGCGCCGCGCAATCCGCTCCGTCTGGGCAAGCTGGCGGGCCACCGCAGCGGCATCCCGGTCATGATCGAGAAAGATGTCGCGGCTGGCGTGCGCCAAACCATGGGCGCGGGCCAACGCAGCCCCAACCGACTTCGTGCTGGTGACGGAATCGAAGAACAGCAGTCCGCGGCGCTTCAATACCCGCACTACTGCCTCCATGCCATCCGGCCATTCGGTGAAGCGGCTGCCCATATGGTTGCTGATGCCGATATAACCGTCGAATCGCGTCAGCGCCCATTCCAGCCGGTTACGTACCTCATCGGCATTCAAAGACGTCAACAGCGCCTTCGGGCCCGGGTCGACATCGTGGTCCTTCGGCTCCATGTTGACGTGGATAATAAGCTCGTGCCCGGCGAGACGGCTGGCGTCGGCCAGCTTGGAAAGGTTGCTGCCATAAGGCAGGAACGCGAGGGTCAGCGGCGCCGGCAACGCGATCGTACGGCGCGCCCGCGTTTGCGACAGGCCAAGATCGTCGATCACCAGCGCGATCATCGGCCGGCCGTCGCTGGCCGGTGCGGCAGCGGCGTTGGCGAGCCACATCGGTGTCTTGCCACGATCGATCCTAGTCGCGATTGCCGGTTCTGGCGGAGCCGACGGCGCACGCGGCGCAGGTTCCGTCTCCCGTGTCTCGACTTTCGCCACCGCGTCCACTCTCGGTGCCGGCACGACCGGCGCTGGCGCCACTTTTTCCGCAACCGGCACCTGCACCGGCGGCTGCGCTGGTGGCGGCGGTAAGAAACGCTGTGTATTCCGCAACGGAGGCCGGTACGCGCGCGCTGGCACCTCGTAGGGCACGTTCAACGGTTTCAGCGCCATTTGCGCCGTCGGCGTTTCCGGGCTGGCAAGCCAGTTGCCCAGTACAACGCCAAGCCCAACGCCCACGACGAAAATGAAAATCAGCCCGGCAAGCAGCCTCATGCGCCGCCGCCGCGCGAAAGGGAAGCGTACGCGCTGACTTGATGTGGATCGTGTCGTGTAGTCGTGGGCCATGGCCGCCATCATCGGCCAAAGTCTTAAAGAATTCCACTAGAAGCCTGTCCGAGTAATGCTTGCGGTCTGCATCGAGCAGAGAACCGTGCATGTTAGAAGGGGGTGCGCTGGCGATGCCGGTGGCATCGTCAAGCAGCCACGACGCGGTACGCGCGGTTCTCTGCTCGACCCAAAGGGCCCCGTTCTCAAGGGTTTGGAACGTCGTCCGGCGTCGCTCGCGATGCCACTGACATCGCCACGCAACACCATCCTAGTCCAAACCCTTGAGAACGGGGTGCAGGCCATAAGCATTACTCGGACAGGCTCCTAGCACCGTGTGAACGGCGCAATCGCATTATCCCGCTATGCCCTCAAGGATCGGGCAATCCGGCCGGTCGTCGCCATGACACTGCTCGGAAAGGTGCAGCAGCGTGTCACGCATCGACTGGAGTTCTGCGATCTTACGGTCGATATCGCCGATATGCTCCATGGCCATAGCCTTGACGTCGCTGCTGGCCCGCGACCGGTCGCGCCACAGATCCAGCAACAGCGCGACGCCCTTGACCGGGAACCCGAGGCTGCGCGCCCGCTGTACGAACCGCAGCGTATCGATCTCGATTTGGCTAAATTCCCGGTAACCGGACTCGGTGCGATGAGCCGGCGCAATCAGACCGATACTTTCGTAATAGCGGATCGTCTTGGCGGGAACACCCGAGCTCTTTGCCGCAGCGCCGATATTCATTCGAAATCCCTTCCCTTATACCGTCATCAAAGCCGTGTATTGCGCAACCGCAGCGCATTGCCGATCACCGATACCGAGCTCAGACTCATGGCGGCGCTCGCAATGATCGGGCTTAATAATAAGCCAAAAAACGGATACAGCAGACCGGCAGCGATCGGCACGCCAAGCGCATTGTAGATGAAGGCGAAGAAGAGGTTCTGCCGGATATTCCGCATTACCGCACGGCTCAGCCGCTGCGCCTTTACGATGCCCACAAGATCGCCTCTGACGAGAGTTACGCCGGCGCTTTCCATTGCGACATCGGTCCCCGTGCCCATTGCGATGCCGACGTCTGCCAGAGCCAGCGCCGGAGCGTCGTTGATGCCGTCGCCCGCCATCGCCACGACACGCCCTTCCTGCTGAAACCGTTCGACGATGGCGCCTTTCTGGTCGGGCAGCACGTCCGCTTCGACGTCATCGATGCCGAGCGCCTTAGCCACGGCCTGTGCGGTAACGGCGTTATCCCCCGTCAGCATGACGACGCGGACCCCTTCCTTGCGCAAGGTACGGACGGCCTCCGCTGTCGTCGGCTTAATCGGATCGGCGACGCTCACGATACCGCCCATCGCACTGTCCACGGCAACGAACATGACGGTCTGTCCCCCGCGGCGAAGCGCCTCTGCACGGGATGCGAAATCCTCCAGATCGATCTCGAGGTCCGCCATCAGCCTGGCGTTGCCAAGAGCAACCTTGCGGCCATTGACCGTTCCGACAACTCCCTTGCCTGTTTCCGAACGAAAATCTGCAGCTCCGAATATCTGGGTACCCCGCACGTTTGCGCCGGCAACAATCGCGGCGGCCAAGGGATGCTCGCTGCCGCGTTCCAAACTCGCGGCCAATCCCAGCAGATCAGTATCCGATATGCCGTCAGCGGGAACGACTTCAACCAGCTTCGGCTTCCCTTCCGTCAAGGTTCCCGTTTTGTCGACAACGAGCGTGTCGACCCGTTCGAGGATCTCCAAGGCTTCGGCATTCTTGATCAGGACGCCTTCGCGCGCGCCGCGGCCGGTGCCGACCATGATAGACATCGGCGTGGCGAGACCCAGCGCGCAAGGGCAGGCGATAATCAGAACCGCCACCGCGTTGACCAACCCAAATGCCATCGCCGGCGCCGGACCGAATATGGTCCAGACAAAAAACGTAACGACCGAGGCGAGAATGACGGCGGGCACGAAATAGCCCGCGACCACATCGGCCAGGCGCTGTATCGGCGCCCTGCTCCGCTGCGCATCGGCGACCATTTGTACGATCCGCTGCAAGAGGGTCTCGCTGCCGACGCGCTCGGCGCGCATCACGAAGCTGCCCGTGCCGTTGATCGTCGCCCCGGTCACGGCATCGCCGGCCGTCTTTTCGACGGGAACCGGTTCACCGGTCATCATGGATTCGTCGATCGAACTCGCCCCGTCCAATACCACACCATCGACCGGAACCTTCTCGCCGGGACGAACGCGCAATCGGTCGCCTTGCCGCACCTGATCGAGCGGCACCTGCTCTTCCGTTCCATCATCACGCAGAAGGCATGCCAGGCTTGGCGCCAGGTCGAGCAGCGCGCGAATCGCCATGCTGGTCTGGCTACGCGCCCGCAGCTCCATCACCTGCCCCAGCAGAACCAGGGTGGTGATCACCGCCGCCGCTTCAAAATAGACATCGATGGTGCCTGCGTGTGTGCGGAAGGCGTTGGGGAATAACCCCGGCAGCAGGGCCGCGACGAGACTGTAGAGATAGGCAACGCCGACCCCGATCGCGATCAGGGTGAACATATTGAGCCGCAACGTGACGATCGATCGCCATCCCCGCTGAAAGAACGGCCAGCCGCCCCAAAAAACCACCGGCGTGGCCAAGGCAAGCTCGATACCGTCGGCAAGGCGCGGCCCCAGCAGAGCGCCGAAATCGACCCAGGGCAGATGATCGCCCATCGCCAGAACAAGCACCGGCAGGGACAAGGCAAAACAGACCCAGAAGCGCCGCGTCATGTCGATTAGTTCGGGGTTGGCGCCTTCCTCCGCACTGAAGGTCATTGGTTCCAGCGCCATGCCGCATTCGGAGCAATCGCCCGGCCCGTCCTCGATCACTTCGGGATGCATCGGACAGGTGTATTGCGTACCCGGCGGTGCCGGCGGCAGCTTCCTCGGCGCCCCATCGAGATAGCGCTCAGGGTCCCGCCGGAACTTCTTCAGGCAGTCGTTACAGCAAAAGAAAAAGGCTTGCCCCTGATGCACGCAGTCATGTTCCGTGACTTGCGAGTCCACGCTCATGCCGCATACGGGATCAACCGAGGCCAATTCGTTTTTCATTCCTGTCCACCTAATTCATGCAGGGCGTCAACGCCATCTTCGGCGCGTGACACCTCGACGCATATGGACCTTCCACAAACTGGAAGGTCAAGGCCGTCGAACACATTCCTGGAAGTGGGCAAATTCAAATACATTGGACAAAATTTCAAATAATACTATAATACTAAATATAGTAATTATAATATTACGCGAAACATTTAAATATAATTTTATATAAATACAGAATCAAGGGCGGCACTGTGAATTAGAACTTTTGGTGCAAAGAGGAAAGAAACATCATGTCTTTCGTAAAACAGCTCGCACTACGTGCGGCCCTCACTGCCGCCTTCTTATTTTCAGTCTTCGCCTCCACGGCCATCGCAGCGTCCCCCGCGATGTGGCATCTGTCGGACAAGGACAGCGAAATCTGGCTCTTCGGTACGATTCACCTTCTTCCTCCGGACTTAAAATGGCGCAGCCGCAAGTTCGATGCGGCGCTTAACGCCGCGGATACGGTCTATTTGGAAGTCGATGTCACAAGATGGAGCACGGACGACTTCCCGCTTTACCTTCGTCAAATCGGGACGAACGCCAATTTTGTGTCGCTTTCATCGATACTTGGGTCCGCAGATACGCAACGCCTCATCGACGCCGCGACCAGCGTTGGCATCCCGCCGCACACACTGGACCAGTTCCGGCCGTGGGCGGCTTTTTTAGCCTTGTCCCGTTCGCAATATATTGCGCAAGGCTTTGCGGGTCATGCCGGCGCCGATTCGGTCATATCGGACATTGCCAGCGCCGCAGGGAAAAGGCTCGCATATTTCGAGACCATGGAACAGCAGGTCGAAATCTTCGCCTCGCTCAGCCCCAGAATGGAAAAAGCGCTGTTGGTTTCAACATTGGACGAATTCGAAAAGGCCTCGGCCCACTCGGGCAAGATGCTCGAAACATGGATGCGCGGTGAAGAAGTTGGGATTGATCAATTTCCGGAAGCGCAAAACGACACCGAGATGGCGGCTTTCGAGGACGCGCTGCTGGGGAAACGCAACCGGGCATGGGTTCGCCAGATCACCAGGATCATGGCCGGATCGGGAAAAACATTCATTGCTGTCGGCGCGGGACATATGCCAGGCAAGCAAGGACTCATTACGCTCTTGCGGGCAAAAGGGTTTAAGGTAAAACAATTGTAATCCGAACCCAGTTCCTCGCGGAGACTATGACCGACAGATTATTCGGCGATACCGCCGCCATCCTCGAGGGCGGCGGTCCTCCCGTCATTCTCATACACGGCATGGGACTGAACCGGCATATGTGGGAATGGCAGTTGCCCCCGCTCCTGCAGCGGTTTCGCGTCATCCGTTACGACCTGCTGGGTCACGGCGAGAGCAATAAAACGATCAGAAATTACCAGATGGACGATCTCGTCGATCAGATTGTCCGGCTGATGGATGCCTTGAAGCTCGACCGTTGCGCACTGGTTGGTTTCTCACTCGGCGGGATGATCGGGCAAGCCTTTGCCATCGCGCATCCCGACCGCATCTCTGCCCTCGCGATCCTCAATTCCGCACATGACAGAAGCGAGGAGCAACGAACCGGCATGCTGGAACGCTTGGAAACAGCGATTCAGAGCGGTCTCCAGGAGACGACCGAGGTCGCGCTGGCGCGCTGGTTCAACGACGATTTCGCCGCCCGCCGGCCCGATGTCATCGACAAGGTCCGTCAGTGGATGATGGCCAACGATCCGAAAGTTTATCCGCTACTCTACCGCATTCTGGCCGAGGGCGACCGTCCCCTCGCGACCGCGATAAATGAAATACGCTGCCCAACCCTGGCCCTCGCCTGCGAGCAGGACCATGGCAATTCTCCCGCAATGGCTCATCGCATGGCGGAACTCATCCCGAAGGGCCGCGCGGTAGTCGTTCCCGGCCTGAAACATATGGGGCTGGCTGAAAATCCCGACGCGATCTCGCGCATTCTCGTGCCGTTTCTGGAAGAAACGCTTTAGCTCGCTCGCCGGCGCTCGCGCATCAGTACGTAAAGCCCGCTCGCAATGATGACCCCACTGCCGAGAATGACATGCGAGGCCGGGATATCACCGAATAGCATATAGCCGAAGGCCGTGACCCAGATCAGCTTCACGTAGTTGAACGGCGCCACGAACGACGCCTGGGCGAACACGAAGGCACGAAAGAAGCAGACATGCGCACCAGCCCCCAGCGCGCCGATTCCGAGCAGGATCGCCGTCTGGCGCACATCCAGCGGCGTCCACACTAACATCATCAATACGCTCGACATGAGCGCCCCGCCCGCACTCGTATAGAGCAGCGTGACAAAAGCCGCCTCCGTATACGCCAGTTGCCGCGTGACGATCTGAAAGATCGCGAAACCAACTGCCGCCGCAAGCGGCAGCAGCACGGCCCAATGCATAGTCGCGTCGCCCGGCTGAATGATGATCAGAACTCCCGCCATGCCCACGACAACCGCACTCCAGCGGTGGATACCAACTTTCTCGCCCAGGATCGGCGCGGACAGGGCGGTGATGATCAGGGGCGCAGAAAAGGTGATCGCAGTAGCGTCGGCCAGGGGAATGTATTTAAGGCCGGCAAACAGCGTCCCGAGCGTCAATACCATCGAGGCCGCCCGCAGGAACTGCAGCCCCGGACGGCCCGTAACGTAAATCTGGTGCAGCGGCATCCGCACGATCGCCGCATAGAGAAGAAGAAAGAAAGCGATCGCCGTAAAGTACCCGCAAACAATCTGAAGCGCGTGCATTTCATCGGTAAGATACTTCGTGACCGCCTCGACCGCAGCGGTCTGGAAACTAGCCGCGATGAAATAGGCGATGCCCAGGAAGGGACGGTTTTTCGTCATTCGAAATGTCTGGTTGTAGACGCGCGAAGCCATCGGCCGGGCAATAGGCTAAACTTACAGAGGCAACGATAACGAAACCAGTAAAGACCACCGGCAGATTCGAACACCAGCTCATGATACGAGCCATTAAGAGCGATATCATAAAACGCATTCACGCGAAGGCCACCGCGACGGCGGCCACGGTACCAGCCGCGCCGGGCGCCTATCTGATCCTGATCGCATTGCACGAACCGATTTCGCTTCCCCTTCCCACATTGCGACTGCCCTCCCTGCCAGCCGGATATTACCTCTATGCCGGCAGCGCGCGAGGTCCGGGCGGCCTTCGCGCACGCATCGCACGACATCTGCGCCGGGACAAGAAACTGCACTGGCATGTCGATCACCTGACAAATGCCGCCACATCGCTATTCGCCTTTCCCATTCCGGACGGACGCGAGTGCGCGCTTGTCCAGGCGCTCGTACAATCGGACAATTATCATCCGCCCTTGCCGGGCTTCGGCAGCAGCGACTGTAAAAACTGCATCAGCCATCTGCTTGCGGCGCGGCCTGTCACAGAAGGAGAAACCCAATGCCGATAACCGCCACATATCTGTTCATCGTCAGTATGGATGTCGATCCTGACAAGGAAGACCTGTTCAACGAGGTCTACGACACCGAGCACGTCCCCAATATTCTGAAAGTGCCCGGCGTGATCTCGGCCACGCGTATGACGCTGGAGCCCCTGACCGCGAGCATCGGCGGCCAGCACCGCACCATCAACCCCGACGGCGAACCGCATTATTCGGTGATCTATGAAATCGAAAGCCCCGACTTGATGGCCAGCGATGCTTGGGCTAAAGAAGCCGAGAAAGGCCGCTGGCCGACCGAGGTGCGTCCCTTCACGAAGAACCGGCGGCATATCCTGCGCAAGGTGATGGCAAGCTAATCGCCGCAATGACCAAATGCTTGAACATCACAAACGGCGACGGCGCTGCCGGACTGCTGCGGGCCTCCACCGTCGCAGGCGACATCCTCGCTTGGCATGACCTGATGTTCGAAGGGCCGTTCCCGGCTGGGCTGGATCTGGAAGCAACATCGAAGCTTCGCGCCGCGTACTTCGCAAAGGCTTATCCCAAGGACGGCGACGCGGCACGGCAATTTCAGGATCGAGACCGAGGCCTTGCTGCCGGGCCGCAATACGACCGCATTGTCCTCTGGTTCGAGCACGATCTGCTGGACCAGTTGCAACTGCTGCAGTTGCTCGATTGGTTCGCCGATACCGACCTTGGAGATACGGCGCTTGATCTGGTCTGTATCGGCGCCTATCCCGGGATCGACCCGTTTCGCGGCCTGGGGCAACTCACCCCGGAGCAAGTAGCAACATTACTGGACGATGCCGCGCCCGTATCCCAGGCGCAACTGCGCCTGGGCAAAGCCGGATGGGTCGCGTTCCGATCTCCCGACCCGCGCGCGATCGAAACCTATCTGCGTGAGGACCTTGGATCGTTACCATTTCTTCACAGCGCGTTGTCACGGCATCTGGAGGAATTTCCTTCGGTTCGGAACGGACTCGGACGAACCGATCGGCAACTTCTCGAATTGATTTCGGACGGTAACGAAGAACCCGGCGCGCTTTTCGCCGACAACATGGCCCGTGAAACTGCCATGTTCATTGGCGATTGGTGCACATTTCGTCATGTCGGCGCGCTATGCAACGGCGAAAACCCACTTCTGCAGACCAATCATGGCGGTCCGTTCAACTATCCACCCTGTTCGGATCTTCCCATGGCCGAATTTCGGGATCAAAGGCTGTCGTTAACCGATACCGGGCAGCGAGTCCTTGCCAACGACGCCGATGCGACAACTCTTAACGCGTTCAACTACTGGCTCGGCGGAGTCCATTTGCAGTCCGGCCAACCTTCGTGGCGCTGGAACGCGGTCACGGAAACGCTGCAAACGTCGTAATCATTCTGCCGAGGCCGCTTCGGCAACGCTCTTGAGGCGTGAGAGATCGCTTCGTAACCCTATGCGTCCGCCGGCTGCAGCCAGCGCTGGGACCCACGCCAGCGGGCCGGGCGCCAGCCCCGTGCTCGACAGGGTGACCCGGCAGCCGGATTCGGTTGGCGACAGTTCCCAGCGGGACTCGCCCTTGAGCGAGCCGCCGACATGTTCGAACACGGCCAGCCGCTCCGGCTCGAAGGCGGTAATTTCGCTTTCCCAGGTCATGGTGATCCAGAGGAATGCGCCGCTGCGACGCATGCGCGCACCGACGGCATATTCTGTGGCACCGCCGATGAAGGTGACGCTGTCAACCGCGCGCATCCATTCCGGTTCGGATAAGGGCTCGGTCATCAGCCGCCATATGACAGCTGGCGTTGCGGCAATATCGGTACTGGCAGAAAAACTTATCACGACGCCTCACCCGGATTTCCAGCCGTAAAACTAGCGGGAGTGCGATAGATTTGCGGCCAGGCTCGCCGAATTGTGAATTGCGGCTATAGCGTTATCCCGGCGGCGGCCAGGATCTCCCGGCCACGGGCGCGTTGCGCGTCGGAGATGACAAGGCGCTCGGCGAAATCGCGGCCATCGGGTTTGGTCGCATCCACACCGACCTTGGTCAGGGTAAAGGTGTCCGGGTCGGAAGTCGGGTCGAGAATGGCGCCCTTCGCGCCGGGGATAAAGATCAGGTCTTCATCGGCACGGACCCGGGTCGCGACGGCCCACATGACATCGGACAGCTCGAAGATATTCACGTCCTCGTCCACCACGATGACGATCTTGGTATAGAACTCGGTGCCGAGCGCCGCCATGATCGCCTGCTGCGGCTCACCCGGCGCGGTCTTCTTCATCGACACGATCGCCATCAGCCCGCCGCAGGTGATGCGCGGCACATGGACTGCCCGCACGTTCGGCAGATTCCGCCGCAGCGCATTCAGGATCTCCCCTTCCCGCGTGATGCAGGATACCAGGATGTGGTCCGAGGACATGCCCGACACGACGCTGTGGAACATCGCGTCGCGCCGCATCTGGATGCGCTTGGCGACGAAGACATTCTGCGTGCTTCGATAGGAGGCATAGCCGGTGAACTCGCCGAACGGTCCCTCCGGCTCGTGCGTGTCGGCGAGGATCTCGCCTTCAATAACAATTTCCGCCCCCGCTGGTATCTCGAGGCCGGGCACGCCGCATTCCGCGACCTTGTAAGGCTCGCCGAATAGGGCACCGATGATCTCATACTTCCGCACGCCGGGCGGATAATGATAGGCCATCGAGCCCATATAGTGCAGCGGATGAATGCCAAGCGTGATCGCCGCTGGCAAGGACTCGCCGCGCGCTTCGGCCCGGCGGTGGAACTCGTACATACGGCGGCGCGAATGCAGGGAGACGCCGAGCCGGTTCCTGCCGCTGACCATGAGACGGTGAAATCCCGTCGTATCGACCCCGGTTTCCGGATCGCGCGCGGTGATCTGTCCAGCCGTAATATAGGGTGCCTTGTCGACATCGAACTGCATCGGGATCGGCAATGCGGCGAGGTCGAGATCGTCGCCTTCGATCGCCACCTCCTGCCAGGGCGCGGAGTCGACCCGTTCCACGGGCAGGTAATCCTGGCAGCGTTCGCGGAACGCCGTCGGCAGATCCGCGCTGTCGACCTCCAATATCGCCGCCAGCAAATCCCTGTTGCCGGCGATGTTGGTCACGACGGGCATGTCATGGCCTTCGACATTCTCGAAGATCACAACGGGACTCCGCCCGGCCCTTTCCAACTCGAATACGATGGCGGTCATCTCGTACTCGGCTTTGACTGGCTCGCGGATGCGCAGCAATTGGTCGGGATGGTTCGCCTCGACGAATTCGAGAAATCCACGCAAACCTTGCTTGTCGAGCTCGGATTGGTAGTTCGACATCGTTTCCCCCCGCCAAAAGAAATGCGCACTATTGATTCGATGCTAACGGACTAGCGGGAATTGCGAAACAAGAGTGACCGAAATCACTGCGAAGTTGCACCGTTTCCTTAACATTCGCCCCCATCGTGAACGAGAGTGGGGGCTCATATGGCAGCGCGACACAACCGCGCTTTTCGAAAATTGATGTTCTGGTCGAAGAATCCGCCACCGGAGTGGAAGAGAAAGCGCGAGGGCGTGTTCGGAATCCTTAAACGAATTTGGCGGGGTAAGAAGAAGTCATCGCAGACCCTGTCCATGCGTGATAAATAGCGTCCCGCATCCAACCATACACAATCACTTGTATTGGCAGCCCGTTTCCGCGCCGTTAGTCTTCGGACACACATTTGGGAAGGAATTAGCATGAGCGAAGAGTTGGTCATCTCCTATCCGCCGCCGGAAGAGCTGACGGATGCGGACTTCGAGCGGATGCTGCTGACACGGGACAGCTATACCGCAATGCGCGATGAGAGGGTTGAGCGCGAGCGGCATGCACCGCGTGTCGGCGAACCAGCGCCGGACTTCAAGGTCGAGCGCCTGTCCGGCGACGGCAAACGCAGCGGCACCTATTTGCGACTCTCGGAAACAAAGGGTCGGCCAGTCGCGCTGATCTTCGGGTCCTATACCTGACCGCCCTTTCGCAAACATGCCGTGCGCATGAACGAAATCTACGAGACCTATAAAGACCGCATCGATTTCTACCTCGTCTACATTCGCGAGGCGCATCCGAGCGACGGCTGGCAGGTCCGCTCCAACCTCGACGACAAGCTCGAGTTCCTGGAGCCCAAGACGGAAGACGAGCGAGCGGAAATGGCAGGCGTCTGCATGCTCGATCTCGGCTTCACGATGCCGATGCTACTCGACAACATGGAAAACGAAGTCGACACCAAATACGCCGCCCTGCCCGAACGGCTCTACGTACTCGACAAGAACGGCAACGTGTTCTTTCGCGGCATCATGGGGTCGCGCGGTTTCGACGTTGACACCTGGCTCGAAGCCGTGCAGTCGCAAGCGGCGTTGGGAGATGCTCAAGCGGCGGAGTAAACGACAGCACTACGCCGGCACGTCGCCTTGCAGCTGGCTGCGGTGCATGATGCGCCGTGCCGAGGCGTCGAAGGCTTCGCGGCGATGCATAGCGCAGCGGTTGTCCCACATCACGATATCGCCTTGCGTCCAGACATGCTCGTAGAGGAACTCCGGCCGCGTCGCGATGTCCCAGATTTCGTCGAGCACGGCCTCGCTTTCCGCCAGCGGTAAGCCTTCGATAAAGGCCCAGGCCCGCTTGCCGAGATACAACGCCTCGCGTCCGGTCTCGGGGTGCGTGCGAATTAACGGGTGCAGCGGCCCGGGACATTCCGAGGCGTCCTTCGATTCGTCGTAATCGTGCCGCAGGACGCCGTCGCTGGTGTGCGAGACATCGTGTTTGCAGTACCGCCCTTCAATCCGCGCGCGCAACGGTGGCGGCAGTCCTTCGAGCACCGCATACATATTCATGAACGACGTGTTGCCGCCATGCGGCGGAATTTCCAGCGCGTGCAATACGCTGGCCGACGGTGGCCGCTCGACAAACGGCGTGTCGGTGTGCCATTTCGCCTCGCTCGCGCCCAACTGCCCGATCTTCTTGCCGTCTTCGATCACGTTCGAGATGACGTTGATTTCCAAAGGGATGTCGGCCTTTTGCCCAGACCCTTGAGAATAATTCAGCAGCTTAGACGGCGGAAATTCCAGTTCGCCGAAGTAACGTGTGAAGTCAAGAAGCTGCCGATCCGTCAGATCCTGATCCGGGAAAACGAGAACGATATGCTCGAGCCATGCCGCCCGGACCGCCGCAACCGCTCCGGCATCAAGCGGCCGCGAAAGATCGATATTCGATACCGTGGCACCCAGTGCGGCATCGAGACGCCAAATCTGCAAACCCATGTCCAACCTCGTTAACCCGTAAACGACCATAGACTTTAGGATTTGCGAGCGAAGCAAGGCAAGATGGCGACCCCGGCAGGATTCGAACCTGCAACCGCCGGATTAGAAATCCGGTGCTCTATCCGGTTGAGCTACGGGGCCGATCAGAGCAGCGGGCGCCGTGACGCCGCTTAATGCGTCCAGGGCTGGACCCGCTTGACGGCGAAGTTGTCGGCATATGCTTTTGGGCGGATCTGGCGGCTCTTCGGTTGCTGGACCGTATAAGTCCAGCCGTTCTTCTCGGCATGTGCGACCGCCTCTTCCGCCGATGCGAATCTGAGGCGAACCTGCGCCCGTGTGTCGCTGGAACCAGCCCACCCCATCAGCGGGTCCGGGTCGATGCGCGCACCGGGTTCGAATTCCATGACCCAATCGCGCAACTTACCGCGGCCGGATTGCATGGCTGTTTTCGTCGGCTTGAAAATTCGAACTTCCATCAGCTTTTCTCACCAATTCAACACGAAGCTTTTGGTCGGGGTGGCAAGATTCGAACTTGCGGCATCTTGCTCCCAAAGCAAGCACTCTACCAGACTGAGCTACACCCCGATGGCAGTTTTCTAGGGCTTTCCGGCCATTTTAGCAACCGCTCAAAACCATCGAAATGCGTCAGTTTGCAGTGAATTGCGCCACAGGGTTCCGAAATAGTCCCAGAATAGAACAAGGCTGCAACTCCGCCCACGGTAACCGATACAAATCAACGTCTCGTTAACGAAATCCGCCAGTCCGTCGAACGGCGTGGATGCGGTGTTGCTTTAATTGGCGCCGAGGCCGAGGGCTGCGGGTGTGAGCATGCCGGTGCGCCGGGCCAGCAGGTAGCCGGCGATCCGCGCGTCGAACTCCGCAGAGATCTGGTTGATCCGTGCGCTGAACACCTCGCGCTCCGCGTCCAGCACGTTCAGCGACGTTTCCTTGCCCGCTTCCCGCAACCGCTTCTTCGCGTTGAACACTTCGATCGCAAGGTTCACCGCGTTGTTCAGAAGATCCACGCGGCGACGCTCCGTCAGCAACCGGTCCCACGCCACACGCACGTCTTCCTCGACGCGCCGTGTCGCAAAATTGTAGCTGTCCTTCCGCGCCGCCAACGTCCGAGACGCGCTCTCAACCCGCGCGCGCGTCCGAAACCCGCTGAAAAATTCCCAACGCGCCCGCACCAGAAGCGACTGCTCGCGCTCGATGCCCCGCGTCGTCGACACATTGTCCTCGTAGTCCAGCGATCCCACCAGATCCACCGACGGGTAATAGTCCGCCCGCGCAATCCAGCGCTGCTCGCGCGCGATGTCCGCCTGAAACCGCGTCTGACGCAACGCCGGGTGATACTGCACCGCCGTCGCGATCGCGCCGTCCAGGTCCGATGGCACCACACCCTCCGGCGGCACCCCTTCCTCAAGGCTCGAAACCTCCGGCAGGTGGCCGAACAGTTGCTTGTAGCGCGCCAAGGCTTCCTGCAGCCGGCCCTCGAACGCCACCCGCTGTTCCTTCGCAACCTGCAGCCGAGACTTCGCCTGCAGCACGTCGACCGCGATGCCCGAACCGCGCTGAACCCGCTCGTCCTCCAAACGCAACTGCGTGCGGATCGTACTCTCCGTGTTCTGCGCCACCGCGATCAGGCGTACGTTCCGCAACACGTCCAGATACTGGTTCAAGCCCTGGAACAGCAATTCCTGGCGCGTGTTCTCCAGGCTCATCTGCTGCTCGATATGGCCCAGTTCCGCCGCGTTGATCCCCGCCTCGTCCCGAAAGCCGTTGAACAGGTTCTGCGTCGCCGTCAGGGTCAGCTTGTCGCGCCGCATGCTGAACGCCCCCTGACCCGCCTGACGCCGCGCCGGATCGTCCGTCCGTTCCGCCCCGCTGTCCCCCGACAGCTCGAAGCGCGGCAGATACGCCGAACGCGCTTCCTCGATCCGCGCCCGCGCCGCAGACGCCTCGTTGCGCGCACGCCGAAGATCCGGATGCTCCCGAAGCAGCAAATCCAATTCCGAACGAAGCGGCTCGCTCAACGCCGGGCCAACCGGCATCAAACCAAACAATACAAAAACCGCTACCGCAAAAAACGGCAATAAACGCAACTGAAATCCCCTATTTGGACACCCGAACATAAGGTGTAACTCTCTTACCGCGCCGCTCTTCGGCGTCCGCCCGCGAGGCGTTCTCCCAAGAGCTACGGTACCGCAGTGTTCAGCATACCCAAATAATTTGCAAGTATATACTTCAGATTCAAAGCTTTAATGCCAATAAATAGCAAGTTGCATCAAATAACACGACGTCCAGGCCGCAACTCATGCATCCAGGACGTGTTTTGGCCCGGCTCGGATGAACCGCAACGGTTCCTCATATCGATAAGAGTTCTATATATTGTTGTGCAGGAATTTATCGTGCTGTGATGTGCAGGAGCGTATCCATGATAACGCGTAAGCTGATGCTGTTTGGCGGCGCGTCCCTCATCCTCGGCCTCACCGCAATGGTCGCGATGTTATGGGTCCATGAGACGACCGGAAACCCGTCGCATACGCTGGCGATGCAGCGGGCGCTGCAAAACGTCATACCGCCGCGCGATACGAAATTCGACCTCATCACGCACGACGGCAAGCCCGTAACCGAACGGGCCTATCGCGGCCGGTTCATGCTGGTGTATTTCGGCTTTACCAGCTGTGTCGATATCTGCCCGCATGATATGGCAGCGGCAGCCCTAGCGCTCGACTTGCTGGGCCCCAAGGAAGCGGAGATACAACCCCTTTTTATTACCATCGACCCAGGGACCGACACGCAGGCGGTCCTCGCCCGATACGTTTCGCTGTATCATCCGCGCCTCGTCGGGCTGACTGGAAACCTGTCCCAGGTGACCGCTGCCGCGAAATCCTACGGCGCGTCCTTCGACAAGGAACCCATCCCTCGCTTCACCGGGCACGGCCATTCCGCCAATCTTTATCTAATCGGCCGCGATGGCGAGTTTCTGCGGGCGTTTCGAACGCCGACGACGGGCAATGTCATTGCCGAAATCATCAAGCTCTATCTCTAGTGTCCTGATCGTGAAATTCAAAGGATTGAATTTCGCGTGAATCAGCACACTAACTATTGGAGTCTAGTGTGATTCAGATCCTAAAATTCGCTGCATTCAATGCGGCAAACTTCAGAATCATCACACTAGATCAGATCAGGGTTTCTTGGAATCGCCTTTGGCGATCCAAAAACCGTGTGAATCTGATCGAACTTATTGGGAACGATCGGATTCACAAGAATATCCGAACCCAAATAATGGGTTCGTCTAAACTTGATCCGATCTAGTCGAGAACGGAAGAACGGCATAGCCAAGGAGCATCGCCATGCAAGACAACGATCAACGCGGGGAAATTGAATCCCTCGTCGACGACTTGACGGAAATCCGGCGCGACATTCATCAACATCCGGAGACCGCGTACGAGGAAAACCGGACCTCCGATATCGTCGCGGCCCGTCTGGAAGCTTGGGGACTGGATGTGCATCGCGGTCTCGGCGGAACCGGGGTCGTTGGGACGTTGCGCAGCGGCGACTCCAACCGTGCGGTCGGGTTCCGTGCGGATATGGACGCCCTTTTCATTCAGGAGAAAAACACCTTCGATCACCGCTCCGTCCACGACGGCAAGATGCACGCCTGCGGCCATGACGGTCACACCACGATGCTGCTCGGCGCCGCACGATATCTTTCTGAAAACAATGACTTCAATGGCACCCTTCACTTCATCTTTCAACCGGCGGAAGAAGGGCAGGCCGGAGCCAAGGCGATGATCGACGACGGGCTGTTCGACCTCTTCCCTTGTGATGCGATCTATGGGCTGCACAACATGCCCGGGATCGAAGCCGGGCATATCGGATTGCGCGTCGGCCCGACGCTTGCCGCAAGCGACCGATGGACGACGGAATTTAAAGGCTCCGGCGGACACGGCTCGATGCCACATAAAGGAACCGACCCGACCGTCGCCGTGGCACAGTTCGTCATGGCGATGCAGACCATCGTCAGCCGCAACGTCGACCCTATCGATACCGGCGCGATCAGCGTTGGCCATATCGCCGGCGGCGATCCCGGTTCGCTCAACATTATTCCGTCCGACGTAATCATCGGTGGCACGGCGCGATCCTTTACCGACACGACACGCGACCTCATCGAACGGCGTCTGGGTGAAATCGCCGAAGCCGTCGCCGGTGCGCATGGTTGCGAAGTCGACGTCTCCTACGTCCGCGGTTATCCGCCGACGGTCAATTGGCGCGAGCAGACGGAAGTGGCGGTCCGGGCGGCGGAAGCGGCGGTCGGCGCGGAGCGAACGGATCCAAACCTGAACCCCTTGCCGGGCGGTGAGGATTTTTCCTTCATGCTGCAGCAGATACCCGGCTGCTACGCCTTCATCGGCAACGGGTTTACCGACCCGGACGAGTTCGTCCACGCACCGCGTTACGACTTCAACGACGACATCATCGCCAACGGGGTCAACTACTGGGTAGAACTCGCGAAGGCGGAACTCGAGGAAATGCCCTAATACCAAGGAGCGTTGATAGTGACCCGTAGAGATCGCGTATGCGGTCCGTCGGGTAGGAGGGACGGCGCGGGCGATGTGGGGCATCGTCAAGCCGTTCCGACGCCCTCCGACGGGCCGCATACGCGACCCGAAGGGCGGGTTATCCAGGCTTTCGGACAGCGTCGCGCCCGGCTTCCGATGCCCCGCATCGCTACACCGCACGCTCCTTGCCGAAAACCTGGATAACCCGTCTCTATGAGTCACTATCAACGCTCCTTGGTATAACGCAAACGGTTAGAACGGATTCACAGACTTGCCCGAACCCACAAAGCAGATTCGGGCAATTCTGATACGCTTTAGAATTTGAAGCGCGCGCCAGCCGTCACAAGATCGATATCGTCCGGATTCGCGCCAACGGAAACATCAAGATCGAGTCTGTGATAGGAGAGGTATAGCTCCGCACTAAGATCTTCGATGATCTGCACGGCGGCGACGCCAAAATAGCTCGCCTCCTCGTCAACCGCGGCGAGGTCGTTCACCTCACTATATTCGACCGCAAGCCGCGTTTCGCCCATCCCGAGCCCGGTGAACCGATAACCGATCTTGCCATACAGCCAATCGGGGTCCGTGCCGCCAAGGTCGCTGTCACTGCTTCGGGAGGCTGCACCGACTGTGAAACTCAATCCCAACGGTAACAATACCGACGCAGAGCCGTTAATCGTTTGATTAAAGTTGCGGGTCGTGTCGTCGGCATAGCCAAGGCCGGCGGCGACCTTGACCCCGCCGAACGAACCACCGTAATGCAGGCCGGCGTCCCAGCTATCCGCATTATGATGCGAAACGGCGACTCTGAACCCGGCGAATTTCGGCGTGTCATAGCGGATGCGGTCGCGCCGTCCAGCGCCGTCGAAATTGTCGAACACATCGCCAACGGTACGGCCTTGGGCCGCGTTGTTGACCTGAAACGCCTCGCTTCCCGCAAGCGACGCGATGTCGCCGTTCAGCGTCGCGACCCCGGTGCCGGACAAGTCGTACTCCGACGTATCCTCACTCGCGGTCACACCTTGCCCGACCCAAAGCTTGCCCAGCGTTTTGCTGGTGATCGTAAATTCGATGTGCCGTTCATCGAGCGCCGCGGCACCGTTGGCATCCGCATTGTCGCCGAGATCCTGCCCCGAGGAAATTGCCGATTGGTTGCCGAGTTCAATCTTAGTACCAGCAGTAAGATCGTCATTAATCTTACCCGTGCCGACCCAGCGCACGCGGGTTCGAGATAGGTTGTTGGTGACGTGCAAGACGCCGCTCGTCGTCCCATTGTCTCGGAACTGCACGGCGCGGTTCACGTGTCCAGACACTGTCAGTGACATCGATTTCTTGCTGCGTTGGACGGATTGTCCGCCGCCAGCCTTCTCCAACGCCTTAACCCGTTTATCCAAAGCATTGAGGTCCTGCGCTAACGCCGAGCCTGCCACGGCAACGCTTCCCGCCAAGGTTACCAATGCCCAATTATGTCGAACCGCCACTTTGCTTCTCCACTTCAAATCTAAGCAAGTTGTTGTTGCTTAATTACCACCCAGTCTTCGACGTATTAAAGTGCCGGAAAGTATTCAGCGCTACCAATAAATGGAAAGCACTTGAGAAATGTACCGATATGAGCCCTCAATCGCGTATCGACGCGGGCCTGACACGTCTTTCAGTTGAAATTTGGACTGCCCGGCTGCGAGATTTCAGCACAATATATGGTGTCTAAAGCAAATGATTCGTTAAACGACACACAACGATGCGCACTCTAATGTAATTCAGATAGTTGGTGTGCTGATTCACGCGAAATTCAATCCTTTGAATTTCACGATCAGGACACTAGGCCACCGCCACCGCCAACCCCATTCCGTTATTTCACGTTGGGTCTCAATTGGGATTTAGCGTGCGAGACCGAAGTCTAATTCCAACGCCGATAACAACAGGCTATCCTGCAGTTGAACCGTCCACTCTTCGCCGGAGGAAAATCAGAATGCTGGCGCACCCCCACACACTGGCGGCCTACAACGCGTGGGCCAATTCCCGTCTGCATGCGGCTTGCGCGGCGCTGACGCCGGGCGAGATCGCGGAAGACCGCGGCGCGTTCTTCAAGTCCATCCTTGGCACGTTCAATCACATCCTTCTCGTCGACATCCTGTATCGCGAACGGCTCGAAGGCGTGCCATCGACGTTCAAGGCGCTGGACGACACCGTACACGACGATTTTCCGAGCCTCACCGCCCATCAGGCCGAAGAAGACCAGCGCTGGCTCGATCTGACCAAGGATATCGCCGCCGACTCGATGGACGAAAAGATCGGCTTCTGGACCTTGATGGACGATCCGGACCGCTGGGAAGTGCCGAAGCACATCTATTTCACCAATCTGTGCCAGCATCAGGCGCATCACCGCGCCCATGTCCACAACATGGTCAGCCAGGCCGGGATCGAGCCGCCGCCAATCGGCTATATCGAGTTCCGCGTCGATACCGACGGGTCTTTCGTGACGACACCGGCAGAAGACTAGGCGATGCCGGATGTCGTGATCGTCGGTGCGGGCCAGGCGGGTCTCGCCGCCAGCGCCTGCCTCGCGCGGCAAGGCATCGATCATGTCGTTCTCGAAAAAAGCGGCATCGGCGCGAGCTGGCGCAATCAGCGCTGGGATAGTTTCTGCCTCGTCACGCCGAATTGGACCGTCCGCCTGCCCGGACAGATTTATGACGGGCCGGAACCGGACGGCTTCATGAGCGGCGGCGCTTTCGTTGAATTCCTGGAACGCTATGCTGCACGACATACGGTTCCGCTGCAGCAACCGGTCGAAGCGACGAGAGCCAGCCCAACGGACGGCGGCTGGCGGCTCGAAACAAGCACAGGCCCTATCGATGCGCGCGCGGTGATCATTGCCACATCGAACTATCAGCGCCCCTTCATCCCGCCCATCGCCGACGCGTTAGGGCCGGGCATCATTTCGCTGAGCGCGGCGGACTACCGCTCCGCGGCACAATTGCCGCCGGGCCGGGCCCTTGTCGTCGGCTCCGCGCAGTCCGGCGGCCAGATCGTCGAAGACCTGTTGATCGATGGACGGGAGGTCCTGCTCAGCGTCAGCCGCGCCGGCCGCGCGCCGCGCCGGTACCGGGGACGGGATGCAATCGAGTGGCAGGATCTGATCGGCTTCCTCGACCGGCCGGCGGCGGCACTCGACGATCCGCGAAAACGGTTCGGCGGCGAACCGCACATGACCGGACGCGATGGCGGCCACACGGTGAGCCTGCAGAACTTTCATGCGCAAGGCGTGCGGCTTCTCGGCCGCGTCGCCGGCGTCGATAACACCGCACTGCATCTGGTGTCCGATCTGCACGAGAACATGCGCGCCGCGGACCGCTTCTCCGCAGAGTTCTGCAACGATGTCGATAGCTATATCGCGCAGCACGACCTGGTCGCCCCGCCGGACGAAGGCGAAACCGAGCACGCGCCCATCGCGTCTCTCGACCGCTATGCCGAACCCCAGCGCCTAGATCTCGCAGCCGAAGGCGTTTCTGCTGTGGTCTGGGCCACCGGTTTTCGTTTCAACTATTCCTGGATCGACGCCGATGTCTTCGACACTTTCGGCTACTCGGTCACCAGGCGCGGCGAAACCGCGGCGCCCGGCCTTTACTTTCTCGGCCTCAATTATCTGCACAGCCGGAAATCGGGGATCATCTACGGCGTCGGCGACGATGCCGAACATGTCGCGGAACGCATCCGGGATTTTCTCGACCGCACCGCCTCGTGAGACAAACGTTGACCGAAAAAACTAGCGATCGGTTCAGGCGCCCGATTGCGTTCCCATCGTTCCGGCGAGATGACTGTTGGAGCGATCCAAGCGTTGCCCGATTTCCTTCATGACCGCGACGGCGATGTCGGGAAATTCGGCGGAGAGTTTTAAGAACATATCCTTGGTCACACGAAGTGCCGTCAGTTCGCCTGCCGCGCGCACGGTGGCCGTGCGCGGCAGGTCGCACAATATCGCGACCTCTCCGACGATCTGATTCTCCTTAAGGACTGCCAGGACGGTGGGACCGGCCGGCGTGTCGATCGTCACTTCGGCACGACCACCGAGTATAATATAGGCGGAATCGCCATTGGCGCCCTGTTCAAATAGAATATCACCGGACGCAAAGCAAAGGCGTTCGCTGGTGAAGGCCAAAAGTTTGAGGTCCCGGGGCGCCATATTCGCAAATATGGGGATGCGACGCAGCGACTCGACTTCATTATCCAAACTCATCCAACGCTGCTTTCCATGTAATGCTGTCGCAATGACAAAAAAATGCCACATACAATTGAATTGGCCGGCTGATTCTAACTAAGTAGGTCAATTGGTTTAAGGAATGCTTTCGAAACATCGTTAACGCCGTCGGCGCTAAATTCAATAGCTGGACATGATCATAATTACGGCAGATCAAGTGGCTGATTTTATTAACATAATCACATACTCAAACACATGACATCGCAACACACATAAGCCCCGGCACCACAAGGTTGTAGCGAACGTATGTTAGGATCCACCCCGCTCAAGCTATACTTGCGGGCAGACGTAGCGGAGACATGACTATGACAGACATTCGGAACGTACTCTTGATCGTCGTCGACCAATGGCGCGGCGATACGGTTTCTTATCTGGACCATCCCTGCATCAAGACACCGCACCTGGACGCGCTATGCCGCGATGGGGTGACGTTTCGTAACCACTTCACCCAAGGCGCGCCGTGCGCGCCGGCGCGGGCGTCGCTGCTGACCGGGCAGTACATGATGACGCACCGGGTGGTGCAGAACGGCATCCCGATGGATGCGCGGCACAACAATCTGGCCTATGAACTGCGCCGGCTGGGCTACGACCCCGCTCTGGTCGGCTATACGACGACGACGCACGATCCGCGCGAACTCGCCCATAGCGACCCTCGCTTTAACGCACTGGGCGATCTGATGCCCGGCTGGAATGCGATTGCGCGGTTCGACCCGACACGCCGACCCTATTACGACTGGTTGCGGCAGCATGGTATCGACGTACCGGCGGACCCGGACGACATCTGGTTGCCGGCGGATTCGAGCGCAACTTCCCCCTCGTCCATCGCCGCGGAACATTCCGACACGAGCTACGCGACCGAACACGGTCTCGCCTATCTGCGCGGCATGGAACGTCAACCCTGGGCGCTGCATCTGGGCTACTACCGCCCGCACCCGCCCTTCATCGCGCCCGCACCCTATAACGCCGCGTACGATCCCGCGGACGTGCCCGCGCCGATCCGCGCCGACAACCCGGCCGCTGAGGGCGAGCAACATCCGATGCTCAACCACTATCTCGGCTTCATCAAGCAACGGAAGTTCTTCCAGGACGGCACCGGCCTCGGCTGCGAGATGAACGAGGACGAGGTGCGTAATATGCGCGCCGCCTATTATGGCCTGATCGCGGAAGTCGACGAGCATGTTGGCAGGGTTGTCGCCTATTTGAAAGAGAGTGGCCAGTACGACAACACGCTGATCGTCTTCACCTCCGACCATGGCGAACAGCTTGGCGACCATCATCTGCTCGGCAAGCTCGGCTATTTCGATGAAAGCTTCCACATCCCGATGGTCGTGCGCGACCCGCGCGCCGAAGCGAACGCCACGCGCGGCGATATCGTCGACGCGTTCACCGAAGCGGTCGACGTCATGCCGACGATCCTCGACTGGCTCGGCAAGGAAACGCCGCGCGACTGCGCCGGCGCCTCCTTGATGCCGTTTGTCGCGGGGGAAACGCCCGCGGATTGGCGGCAGGAGGTGCATTGGGAATACGACTTTCGCCCCTACTACGCCGATGCAGGAACGCCGCCGCCTTATGGCCTGTCGATCGACCAGTGCGCGCTAAGCGTGATCCGCGACACGAAATACAAATACGTGCATTTCGACGCGCTGCCGCCGCTGTTCTTCGACCTGGAAGCGGACCCGCACGCGTTCGAGAACCGCGCCAACGACCCCGCTTATACGGAACGCGTCCTGGAATATGCGCAGAAGATGTTGTCCTGGCGCATGCATCATGCGGAGCGCACCCTGACCGGCTATTCGGCCTCGCCGGGGGGGCTCAAGAAACTGGCGTGAAGAATTAGCGCTCCAGCTTCAATCGCTCATGCCACCCCGCGATCGACTCGTCCGGGTATTCGCCGAAGATCTTGTCGTCCGGCCCGACGGCGTCGGCGACCCAGCGCGGTTTGTAATCGTGCATCAGGTGGGTGCGTTCGGGCGGGACCGGCAGGTCGGTGTCGATGGCCGAGGCGAAGGGGTGCACCAGCTCCGGCCAGCGCGGGTCCCAGGCCCAGAGCATCGTGCCACACTCGCCGCAGAAGTGCCGCTCCAACGGACTTAGATCACCGTCCTCCCCGCGGGCCCGGTAGACGCGGACATGGTCTTTGCCCTCGACCTCTAGCGTTTCGTGGTCACCGCCCAGATTGATGACAAAGCCGCCCGCCCCCGCCGTCTTACGGCAGATCCCGCAATAACAAACGTTGAACGGATACGGGTGCGGCGACTCAAGCCGGAACGTGACGGCTTGGCAGTGGCAGGATCCTTTCAACAGCATCGGTCGGTTCCTTTCTGCTTAATGGCTATCGCATTGTTATCTTCTTCTGCGGTGCCATGCCTTATGAATTTCCTCCACGACGAACAGCGTCGACGCGACGCCCAGAAGGATCGCCCATTCCTGCAAACTGACGGGGCGAAGCTGCAAGGTCTCGCCGATCACCGGCGTGTAGATTGCGCCGATATGGACGAGCTGCGCCACGGGAACGGCGAGGACAAGGAACGGGTTGGCGAAAAACCGGATCTGAAAAATCGACCGGGTTTCCGAACGGCTCATGAGCGCGTGAATATTTCCGAACAGCACCATCAGCATCAAGGTCAGGTTCCGCGCATCCTCGATGGCGGTCCCGTTTTTCATCAGCGTGTAATAGACCGCAAAGGACAGGCCGCCCATCACGGTGCCGGACACCAGCACATGCCCGATGATCCGGCGTTCGAAGATCGGCTCGCTCGGCCGCCGCGGGTGTTGCTGCAACTCCCCACCCTCTTTCGGCTCGAAGGCCAGCGCGACGTCCTGCAGACCGTTGGCAACCAGATTGAGCCACAACAATTGCACGGCGATCATCGGCATCGGCAGGCCGGCGATGGCCGCGCAGAAAAACAGCAGCAGTGCTGAAAACCCGGTCGCGATCAGCAGGCCGATGACCTTGCGGATATTGTTGTAGACGATACGGCCCTGTTCGATACCATCAACGATGGAGGCAAAATTGTCGTCGGTGATGATCAGGTCGGCCGCCTCCTTCGCCACATCCGTGCCGCGCTTGCCCATGGCGATGCCGACATTGGCACGGCGCATTGCCGGCGCGTCGTTTACGCCGTCGCCCGTCACAGCGACGTAATCGCCGCCGCGCATCAGGCTATCGACGATCAATTCCTTCTGGCGCGGTTCTATCCGCGCGAAGACGCGAACGGGATGGATCAGCGCGTCCAACGCCGCGGTTCCCTGTTGCTCCGCCTCCCGGATCATCGGTCCCGTCACCGCCATATCGTCCGGCCTGCACAGACCGAGCTCCTCCGCGATGGCCTTCGCGGTGGCGGGATGGTCGCCGGTCACCATCGCAACTCCAATGCCACCATCGCGGCAGCGTGTCACCGCATCCTTCGCCTCGGCGCGCAGCGGATCGATCATCGCGACCATACCAAGGAACGTCATGTCCTCGAGGTCCGGCAGGTTGCCCGTTTCCGGCATTTCCCGCGATGCCAGCGCGATAATGCGGTAGCCCTGTCGCGCAAGGCCTTCGAACTGTTCGGTGATCCGGGCTCGGTCGATCGGCTCGGGACCGTTCGCCCCCATCATGCGGGTGCTGGCGAATAGCATCTTTTCCGGACTGCCCTTGGCGTAGAGGAGCGGCTTGCCGTCACGCACATTCAGACTACCACTGAAGGCACGGTCGGATTCGTAGGGGATCAGTTCGAGCTGCTGTTGGGAGCGGATTTCGCTCAGCGACAGCCCGAGCTTTTTCGCGAACACCAAAAACGCGATATCAACGATGTCGCCATCGGACACCCATTCGCCGCCAGCGTAATCTAGCTGACTTTCGTTGGCGAGCACACCGGTCACGCACAGCTCGCCCAGTCGTTCGACATCGTCGGCGCCGGAAATCTCGCCGCCCGGCGCAACGCCCTCGCCGGTCACGTCATAGGCGGCACCGTCGGGCAGCACCGCGTGGCGGATCGTCAGCTCGTTGACGGTCAGGGTCCCCGTCTTATCGGAGCAGATGAAGGTGCAGGAGCCCAGCGCCTCGACCGCGATGAGCTTGCGGATGATGACGTCGAGGCGCGCCATGCGCCGCATGCCGAGCGCCAGCGCCACTGTCAGCGCGGCCGGTAGCCCTTCAGGGATCGTGGAGACCGCGAGCCCGATCGCCATCAAAATCATGGCATCGGCATCGTATCCGCCACGCAACAGCATGACCGCGGTGAGCATGAGGATCGCCAGAAAGATCCCGAACGCGACCTGATAGGTGAAGCGCCGAATCCGGATCATCAAGGGCGGTTCCGAAACTCGCTCTTGCCCGACGCGGCGCGCGATGTGTCCGATTTCGGTCTGTAGCGCCGTCGCGGTAACGATCCCTTCCGCGCGGCCGTGCGTCACAATCGTCCCGGCAAAACAGCAATCGGTCCGCTCGGCAATCGGCGCGTCCTCGGCCGATACCGCCTGCGCGTTCTTGCTGACCGCCAGGGACTCGCCGGTCAGCATGGATTCGTCGACCGCGAGATTGTAGGCGTCCACCAGGCGAAGATCCGCCGGCACTTTGTTTCCCGAAGACAGCAGCACCCGGTCGCCGGGTACGACCTCCTCGACGTCGATGGACCGCACGCTGCCATCGCGGAAAACATGGGCCACGCCGCGCACGATGTTGCGCAGCGCCGCCGCCGAGCGCTGTGCGGAATATTCCTGCACCGTGCCGATAACCGCATTCAGGACGAGAACCGCCATGATGAATATGCCGCTCGGCAACTGCCCCAGCGCAAACGAGACGATGGCGGCAATTAGCAGAATGTAGATGAAGGGGCTGAGGAACTGCCGCAGGAAAATCGCGAACGGGCCGGGAATCGGCGGTTCAGGCAGCCTATTCGGCCCGTATTCCGCCAGGCGGCGTGCCGCCTCCTCAGCCGTGTGTCCCAGATCCCTGATTTTGTCCATCATTGCGCGCGCCGACTCTCACCCGTCCCATCTGCTTCGCCACCTTAGCGGCTTCAACCTTGCCAGGTTTTGACACGAATCAAATAGGGCGTTGTGCATACCGGCGCGAGCGAAAGGCCGCGACATCGCGCTCTAAGCGGCCCGCCTACGCCTCAAGGACACTCCGGCGCTCTTCGAATTCGGCTTTATCGATTTCACCGCGCGCAAAACGCTCCTTCAAAATATCGAGGGGCGTTTTGCCAGGCGGGGCATGATGCATACCGCCATGCGTGGTACCGCCCAGCCACCGCACGAGTAAAACGGCCATAACGACGAGCACCGCGAGAAATACGAACATCATAATCGGCCCGATGAAACCGCCGTGCCATCCATAGGTCCACATGTGCGGGCCGTAATGCAGATCGCTCTTATCCGCCCACGCCGGAGATGCAGCAGCGGCGATTGAGAGCAAATTCACTGTCGCAAATTTCAATCCGTTCATTTCATTTCTCCCAAGGACACGGCATTAAGGCTTCACATGCTGACGTCCGCCATGATCTCGATCAAAATGTGAGGGTGGACACGACGAAATCACTTGGTACCAATGCGTTACTGTTGATCAACGACCGCGCTTGATCGCCTGGACCGCCACCTCCAGCGCCTGCGAAAACTGCGAGCGGTCTCGGGCGGTGAAGGACGGGTTGTTGCCGCGCACCTCGCCCGTGTCGCGGAGATGCCCCATCAGATCGCGCACCGCCAGGGCCGTGCCGATATTGGCCTCGGTAAAGGGCTTGCCCGTCGGCCCCATGACGCGGGCGCCGGCTTTCAGGCATCGGTCGGCGAGCGGGATATCGGCGGTGATCACGATATCCCCCGCCCCGGCCCGTTCCGCGATCCAGTCGTCCGCGGCATCGAAACCCTCCGACACCACGACGCGCCGGACCAGCGGGCATTCGGCCAGGCGCATGAAACTGTTGGACACCATATGCACGACAAGCTCGTGGCGTTCGGCCACGCGCACCACCTGATCCTTCACCGGGCAGGCATCGGCATCGACGTAGATTTCCAATCCTCTATCCTCTCGCATCGGGCAATATTTGATGACAGCGGCCCAATCCAGCTAGAAGATACCAGGAATTGAACTCCGAGGTCTCTACATGACCGACAATCCGCCCCCCTCCTCCGGCGGCCTGACGGCATCGCTGCACCGCGCCATCTGGGAAGTCGACATCAGAACCTTGCCGCGCTGGCAGGCCATACTGCTTGGCGTGGTCCGCATCGGTCATGCCGTGATCCGCAGCGTCATCGGCGAACAGCTCACCCTGCGGGCGATGAGCCTCGTCTACACCACGCTGCTGTCGCTGGTGCCGTTGCTCGCGATCAGCTTCTCCGTGTTGAAAGGCTTCGGCGTTCACAACCAGATCGAGCCGTTGCTGCTTGGTGTCCTGGAACCGCTCGGCGACAAGGGTGTGGAGATCACGACCGAGATCATCGGCTTCGTCGAGAACATCAAGGTCGGTGTGTTGGGATTCGTCGGCTTCGCGTTGCTGTTCTACACGGTCGTGTCCCTGATGCAGAAGATCGAGCGCGCCTTCAACCACACCTGGCACATCTCGCGCGAGCGCAGCCTGGGTCAGCAATTTCGCGACTATCTGAGCGTGATTATCATCGGCCCGGCCCTCGTCTTCGCCGCCGTGGGGATCATGGCCTCGTTGTTGAACACCGCGGTGGTCGAGATGCTGAGCGCGATCCACCCCTTCGGTTTCCTGATCAAGAGCGGTGCGAAGCTGGCGCCCTATGTCATGATCGTGGGCGCTTTCACCTTCATCTACATGTTCATTCCGAACACGCGGGTCCGTCTGCGGTCCGCGCTGATCGGCGGCCTGATCGCCGGCATCCTGTGGAATGCAACAGGCTGGATCTTCGCCTCCTTCGTCGTCAACTCGGCGCAATACGCCGCGATCTACTCGACTTTCGCGACCCTGATCATGTTCCTGATCTGGCTCTATCTCGGCTGGCTGATCCTGCTCATCGGGGCGAGCATCTCCTTTCACGATCAGCACCCGGAATATGTCACGGCGACCCGGCGCGAGATGCGCTTGAGCAACCGCGTGCGCGAGAAGCTGGCGCTGCTGATCGCCTATCTGATCGGCGAAAGCTACTACAGGAACGCCCCCGGCTGGACCGCCGACGGATTGGCGCAGCGGCTCGGCACCCCCATGGATGCGACCGAGGCGGTGCTGTCCGCCTTGGAGGCGCGCGATCTTCTGGTCCGTACTTCCGCCGAGCCGGCCGCCTTCCTGCCGGCCCGCCCCCTGGAAACGACCCTGGTCGCCGATGTGCTCCACGCCGCCCGGGTGGCCGATGAAGACGGCCATTTGAATCCGGACCGGCTGCCGCACGAGCACGCCGTCGACACAATCCTGCGCGACCTCGACGAGGCGACCACGACGACGCTGCAAGGCCGAACCCTGAAGGACCTCGCCCTCTCCGGTGCGGCCCCGTGCAGCGGACCAAAAAACGAAGACGAAACCCCATAGGAGGCGATTATGGCAAAACCAATCGATATCGAAGCGGAACTGAAGCCGTTGAAATTTCTGGAGGGCCGAAACCGGTTTTCGGATACGACCGGCGTCTTCGCGCGCCTGTACGAATACCGCGACAGCATGATCTCGGCCGGCGGCTTCTCCGGCACCAGCCAATGGGAGCGCCATCCCAACGGCGACGAAATCGTGCAGATCCTGAAAGGGTCGACAACGGTCACGCTGCTGACCGAGGACGGCCAGGAAACCCATGAGTTGAAGGCCGGCACGTTCATCGTCGTACCGCAGAACACCTGGCACCAGTTCAACGCACCCGACGGCGTGACCCTGATGACCACCACTCCGCAACCGACCGAGCATATCGAGGACGAGTTCCCACCGGATATGAAATAACGTATCCGGGCAATGTCTCATTTTGGTGCGCGTCGTGCGGCAGATACTAGACCGACCCGTATGCTGACTTTCTGCCGATTCCTCCAAAGCATTACAATCGGTTATGTATTCGTGCTATACTTGTCGGCAAAAGAATAACGTATTGGATTAGGCACCCGATTGAGAGGTGCGCGTTGATAGGGAGCAAGGACAATGCATAAACATTTGTTTCTCGCCACGTTTGCCGGAGCAGCAGCCCTGATGACCATTTCGCCAAGCGCGATGGCTCAAGGGCCCATCGCGGTATCGGAACCCGGAACCCTCGGGATTGCCGCTCTCGGTATAGGTTTTGCCGTCTATCTGGCGCGTCGAAATCGAAAATAGTAAACCGGCAAAATTCCTCGCGATTGCGCCTGAATGTTCGTGGCGTTAGCGATTAGCAGTGGTATCCGATAAAATCACCGGTCCATTGCTGATGCTCTAGCGGTAGTTTTCAAATAAAAAGACACGGGCGGGACCATGGAAGACGACATTGTCACCTATGTCACGTCGATCGCGGGGACGGCATTTTTCTGCGGCGTTGGTCTGTTTCTGATTCTCGAGTCGATTGCGCCACTGCGCGCGATCAAAGTTGCCCCAATGACCCGATGGGTCGGCAATGTCGGGCTCGCTCTGATCAATAGCCTTGTGCTCCGCTGGGCGACCGCCCTTCTCGGCTTGGGCGCCGCTTTTACCGCACGGGAGAATGGCTGGGGTCTGTTAAATGCCTTCGAACTCCCGCTAATCGTCGAAATAACAGCATCCGTGCTGATCGTAGATTTGGTGCTTTATGTCTGTCATCGGCTGTATCACGCTAGCGACCTTCTGTGGCGGTTTCATGTCGTTCACCATTCCGACCGTGCCATCGACATTACCACCGGTCTTCGATTTCACCCTTTCGAAGCCTGTGCCAGTGGCGGGGCAAGTGCCGTAGCGGCCGTTCTGTTTGGCATTTCGCCGGCGGGTTTGGTGATTCACCATTTCCTCAATGGTGTCGATGCGCTATTCGGTCATGCCAATCTCCGCACCCCCGGATGGCTGGACCGAGCGCTTAGCCTCGTATTGGTGACACCACGGTTTCACCATGTGCACCACGCCGCCGGTGAGACCGACTACAATAACAATCTGGGAATCGTCTTTACGGTCTGGGATCGTCTGTTTGGCACCTATCGCGCACGCGATACGGCATGGCTCGAAACCATGTCAATCGGCGTCGAAGGCTGTGAAACTAACCGCCGCTTCACTCTTCCTTGGCTGCTGGCGCAACCGTTTCTTTCCTCGGGAAACGATGAAGAACGAAAGGAACCCGATTCCACGAAGGAAGCGAAACGTTTTGTGGATGCGAAGTAGGACAGGCGAGCAGCGCGATGTGGCAACAGATGACCGTACGATACGGAGGCGCGCGCCACTGCCGCCGTTGCTGGACATCACCGGCGTCGCGTAGGATAGCCGGACAGGTTTAGCGGAGGGTATCCCATCATGCGTTGTGAAGTCGTTGCCATCGGCACTGAGTTGCTGCTCGGCCAGATCGTGGATTCCAATTCGTCGTGGATCGGCGAGCAGCTGGCGCTGGTCGGCATCGACTCGCTGTTTCAGGTCAAGGTCGGCGACAATTTCGACCGCATGGAGCTGACGATCCGCCACGCACTCGACCGCAGCGACGCGGTGATCTGCTGCGGCGGGCTCGGCCCGACCCAGGACGACATCACCCGCGAGGTGATCGCCGCCATCATGGGCGTCAAGCTGAACCGGGACGAGGCCATCGTCGATAAAATCCGTATGGGTTTCGAATCGCGCGGCCGGGTAATGACCGACAATAACAAGCGGCAAGCGGACATCCCGGAAGGCGCTTCGCCGATTGCGCAGATGCCGGGCACGGCGCCGGGTCTGGTCTGCCCGATCGGCGACAAGGTCATCTACTGCGTGCCCGGTGTGCCGCACGAAATGCGCACCATGATGCAAGGCACCATCCTGCCCGACCTGCAGCGCCGCTCGGGCGAGACAGCGGTGATCCGCAGCCGCGTGCTGCGCACCTGGGGTAACAGCGAGTCCGGCCTGGCCGAACAGCTCGCCGACCGTATCAATCAGCTCGACACCTTGGGCAATCCGACCCTCGCTTTTCAGGCGAGCGGCATGGAGGGCATCAAAGTCCGCATCACCGCGAAGGCGCCCGACGAAGGCACGGCGGACGCGATCATCTCCGCCGAGGAAGGGCTGATCCGCAGCCTGCTCGGCGACGTCATTTTCGGTATCGACGACGAGTCGATGGAAACCGTCATCCTCAATATGCTGGGCGAACGCGGCATGACCCTGGCGGTCGCCGAAGGGCTGACCGGCGGCGTGCTGTCGTCGCGCCTGTCGGAGATCGACCAGCGCATGGCGATCTTCCGCGGCGGCTCGGTCAGCACCGATATCGAGGATGGCGAGCGGCCCGGCAGCGATTGCGCCGCAGAAGCCGCGACCAAGGCGCGTCAGGACTTCGGGACCGATGCCGGTCTTGCCGTGGCAACCGCTCGGCCACAGGACGAGCAACCCCGCGGCACCGTCTTTGTCAGCCTCGACATCAATGGCACGCCCTACACGCAAACCGTCTCCCTGCCCGGTGACCGCAACCGCTTCCGAAACTACGCGGTGATCAACGCGCTGAATTTTTTGCGCAAGACGCTGGTGGGGGGCTAACTTGCCTGAAAGCGCCTCTCCCGTTGAGGAAGCCCCTGCGAAACAGTGCTACCGACACAGTTTCACCCCCCATCCTAGCCTTCCCCCACAAGGGGGGAAGGGATAATTCAGGTAGCTGTTCTCCTCCCCCTTGAGGGGGGAGGATTAAGGTGGGGGTGGACGGCGGCTCCATTCATAATTTTGCAGAAATCATCGCAGCGAAGGCAGGGGCGTGGTCCCCTTGCCCATCTCGGCGAAGCGCCTTAGCCTCAACCGGTCTTTCATAACGGTGAGGCAACCAACATGAGCGTGCTGGCCGAGGAACAAACGCTACAAATCACCAAGATCAAGGAGCATATCGGCGCCGAGGCGACGGGCGTCGACCTGACCCAGCCGATCGACGAGACGACACGCCAGCAGCTCTATGACGCCCTGGTCGACAATGTCGCGCTCGTGATCCGCGATCAGCATTTCACCGCGCAGCAATATGCCGATGCCGCCAGCCTGTTCGGTGAGCTGATGGAAGACCAGAACCGCATGTATCTCGCCGACGGCGTGCCGATGGTGAGCGTGCTGTCGAACCGCCACAAGGACACCAGTGGCAAGCAAGCGAAGGTGGCGAACAACGCGACTTGGCATACCGACCACACCAACCAGGAATTCCCGCCGAAATTCACCTGCCTGTATCCCGTGGCCCTACCAGACAGCGGCGGCGGCACAGCGGTCGTCAACATGCGCGCGGCTTACGAGGCGCTGCCGCAGGACGTCAAAGACCGCATCACGGACATGAAGACCGAAAACACATTGATCAGCAGCGCGCGGATGGCGACCGCCAACCCGGACATCGTAAAAGTGCAAAAGGAATCGAAGACGCCGCCGATGATCCAGCCGCTGGTGCGCACCCATCCGGAACGCGGCAGCAAGGCGATCTGGTTCCATAAGAGCAAGACCGAGAAGGTCATCGGCATGGAACCGCAGGAGACGCAGGACTTCCTGGAAGAATTGCTGGAAACCGCGATCAAACCGGAATTCGCCTATGTTCACGAATACCGGCTGGGCGACATGCTGATGGTCGACAACCGCTCCGCCATGCACAAGGCCGGCTTCGACTTCGACCATAGCCAGCACCGCATGGTCTACCGCGCGCTCGTCCGGGGCGAACGGCCAGCGTAAAAAGTCAACGCTATCCGAGCGCCAGCAGCACCATGCCCGCCACGATCAAGCAGGCCCAGCCCATGCGTTGGCGCAGCGCGCCTTCCCGCAGCAGGACCGAGCCCAGCACGACGGTGATCAGCACGCTGACCTCGCGCGCCGGCGCGACATAGACGACGGGCGTGAAGGCCAGCGCCGTCAGCACCAGAATATAGGCCAGCGGGTTGAACACGGCGATGCCGAGTACGGCGTATTTGTGCTCGCGCCAATGCCGCCTGATCGTCTCTGTTCGCGTCACCGCATAGGGCGCTCAAAAAAACGACCGCGCCAGGCTCGACGTGTAATCGAGCAACAGAGGCGGCACGACGAGGATGCTGACGGTATAGGCGTCCCACGCCGTATAGCTGCCGATCAGCACCCCCGCGGCGATGCCAAACAGCAGCGAACTCTTGACGTTCTGCGCCGACTTTTTGAAGCCGCCGGTCAGGAACACCACGCCGACCACGACGGCAAGACCGCCAGCGACGATGGGCAAGGTCAAATGCTCGCCGAGGATAACGACAGCGAACACCGTCGACAGGAACGGCCCGGTCGCCCGCGCCGTGGGATAGACCAGCGACAGATCGCCCTTGCGGTAGCCCTGCTGCAGCAGCAGGAAATAGGCCATGTGCAGCAGGGCGCTGACGATACAAAAACCAATCTCCCACCAACCCAGGACCGGCTGCTCAATCACATAGACGCCGGCCGCGATCGGCAGGTACAGCACGACGGAAATGACGGAAAACAGCCAGACCAGTTCAGGGCCGCCGTTGATCTGCTTGACGAGCAGATTCCAGGTGGCGTGACAGCAGGCGGCGGTAAGAACGAGCGCGAGAGCGAGAATGGTCATGAAGGCACCTCAACGGACAGGACAACGGGCGTGCGAAACCGCACCCGTCTATCCCCCCTGGTCTTTTATCCCTTAAGGTGTCTGCCGCAGACCCGCGGCTTTCCGTGGCGCTCGGTCCAAAACGGAACCCTAGCCACACATAGAACGGATGGTGGAAGGTAAAGCACCCGGCGGGAATCGCAAGCCATTGGTCCGATTCTCAGCCGGAATTGGCATAAATCGTGGCGCCCAAATAGCCGAAACTCATCAATAGATAACTATCAAAAATTGTTATCCAAACGTCAGATCTTGCTTAAGCGGTTTTTAATAGAAAACGAGGAGACTGCTTGTTCGTTCTGCTATGTGGCTAAGGAACGGAATGTGATCGACACGCGACTGGATACAAGCGCAGATGTTCTGAAAGAAGCGCTGTGCCACGACATAATCGAGAACTGCGCGGATGCGATTGTCGTGGTCGATGCGGATCAGACGATCACCTATGCAAACAAGTCTGCAGAATTAATGTTTGGCCGTTCCGATGACGGCTTTGTTGGAAAGCCGCTTCATATTCTCATCCCAGAACAGGTCCGGACGAAGCATCGGTCTCTGGCGATTTCCTATCGCGACGGAAATGAGCCGGCGCGATTCATGGAAAATCGAAGCGTACCCATTCAAGGCGTGCGCGCCGACGGGTCAGAGTTTCCGGTAAATATCTCAATACTCAAGTCGGGAAGCGGTTCTAACGTCATGATGGTGGCGATCATCAGAGACGTCGCCGAGCAGAAAAAGCTTGAAGAGGAACTTGAGAGGCTCGCCAACACAGATCCGCTTACGGGCATTCTTAACCGCCGCACTTTTTTATCACGCGCTGAGGAAGAGTGCGACAGGGCAAGGCGTTACGATCGCCCCATGGCGCTTGCCATGATCGACATCGATCACTTCAAGGCGGTAAACGACTCGTTCGGCCATGTTACGGGAGATCAGGCAATCTGCCACGTTGCCAACGTGATTTCTTCCGGGCTCCGAAAGCCGGATGTTTTTTGCCGTTGGGGCGGCGAAGAATTTGCGCTGATCTTAACGGAAACGGACGACCAATCGGCTTTGATCACGGCGCAACGGCTGAGACGCAGCATACAGGATACACCGCTCGTTCGGGACACGGCCGGAGAACCGCCTATTCAATTGAGGGTCAGCATCGGCGTGGGCGATTTTAATCCGGGCCAGGAAACCTTGGAAGAGCTCATTGATCGAGTCGACCAAGCGCTTTATTCGGCAAAACGCACGGGCCGGAATAAGGTCTGCGCTATCGGCAAAATTTCAAATAAGAGTAGCGTCCGCGCCTAGCGTTTTCTGAGACGCATCCAAAAAGAAAAATTAAGTCGTTCGCTGACCGCAGTCGCATAAACCGGCGACGGGTTAAAAATCCCAAATTCCCATCGGATCGACACCCGACGGTATCACCGTTTGGTCGGCGCCTCCGCTGCTTGCGTGGACTATTCGATTGCGGCTGCTAGAATTACTCCCTTCATAGCCACGCCCCTATACCAGCATCGAGGAGACTGCCATGACCACCCCGCCGGAACGCCTTCGCGCCTTGTTGGCCGCACCCGAATTCGTGGTCATGCCCGCGGTGTGGGACGGGCTGTCGTCGAAGCTCACGGCCGAGGCGGGATTCGAGACCGCCTTCCTCTCCGGCTCCTGCGTCGCGGCGAGCCGGCTCGGCGGACCGGATCTCGATCTGCTTTCGTTTGCGGAAATGTTCGACTCGTTCAATCAGGCCCATGGTGCGGCCCCTGACTTGCTGATCCTGGCCGACGCCGATCACGGCTATGGCAATGCCATGAACGTGCAGCGCACCGTGCGCGCTTATGGCCGGGCTGGTGCGGCGGCGATCCTGATCGAGGACAAGATCACGCCGCGCGCGCTGACCGCTGCCGGCAAGCCGGCCCTGCCCTTCGAGGAAGTCCGCATGAAGATCCGCGCCGCTGTCGAGGCCGCCAAGGACTCCGGCATCCTCGTCATGGCGCGCACCGACTGCCGCCCGTCCCTCGGCATCGACGAGGCCGTGGCGCGCATCGAGATGTATGTCGAGGAAGGTGCGGACATCCTGTTCCTCGACTCCCCGGCCGACAATGACGAGATCCGCCGCGCCGTCGAGGCGGCGCAAGGGCGGCCTTCCTTCGCCGTGCTGTCCCCCGGCGCGCCGCGCGCCTGTCCCGGACAGGCGGAAGCCGCCGAACTCGGCTTCAAGATCGGCACCTACCCCACCGGCATGCTGTCGCCCGCCGTCGCCGGCATCAAGGCCGGCCTCGCCGCGCTGAACGCCGGCAACGCCGTAGCGGACAGCGCCCTGCCGCCCGCAGAACTGCGTGCGACCCTGGGCTACGACGATTACGAGGAACGAGCGAAGCGGTTTACCTTGCCGGAATAGGCGGCGTTAAGACGCAACGGTAATCAGGTTCGCCGCTTCCGCGGAATGCGGCGGGACGGCCATGGGGCTGGCGCGGCCTTCGATGATTTCGAGGTCGTACAGTTCGCCCACCGCGCCGTCGATGCGGAACCAGTCGACGCAGGCGCCGGTATTCAGATCGATGACCTGCACGCCGCACCAGGGCTCCGAATCCGCGTCCTGCAGTTTCTGGTCCAGCGCCAATCCCTCGAAGCGCTTGTAGCGCGGCTTGGACAGGCCGACGAAGGCGAAGTTGCCACGAAACGCGAGCCCACGGAGGAAACCGGGGCAGAAGGCGCGCGGCTCGAAACGGCCTTCGCCGTCGCCATTTCGCGTCACCACACCAAGCTCGCCGGTGCCGGAGTTGAGCAGCCACAGCGTATCGTTATGCAAACGCGGCGAGTGCGGCATTGACAGGCCCGTGCAGATAATCTCGCCGCTGTCCACGTCGATGACGATACCGCCGTCGGCGCGGCGGTCGCGCCAGCCGTCGATCGTGTCGGAACGCGACACCGCGGTCACGTAGCGCGGCTTGCCGTCCTGCATGGCGAGACCGTTAAGGTGGCAGCGGTCCTCGTCGACCAGCGCGGAGATGAAGTCGGGCCGCCACACCATCTCGAAACTATGCCGGGTCGAGGTGGTGGCGAGGCAGTTGTAGCGCGTGTTGACGAAGATCACCCGCCCGTCCGCATCGAGCCCCACATCATGGGCGTCGAGATTGCCCGTCACATGCACCCGGCGCGGCACATAGCAGGCGTCGAAGAAATCGTTGATGCGCTGATCCGGCTCCAGCACGTTTTCGAAGCGCATGATCTGAAAACCGGCGGTCATGGTCAGGCCGTTCTCACCGTCCCGGCACAACCCCATCGGCTTCGGCATCGCCGCCTGATGGACGTTGATGCCGCCCTTCGCATTGCGGCCGACGAAATAGAGCAGCCCCGACTGGTAGGAGGTGAAGGCGATCGAGATGTTGCCGCGCGCGAGCCGCTGCGCGAGGCCGCCCGACACCGAATATTCTACCTTGCCGGCATCGCCCTGGGGAGTCTCTTCCGGCGGCGTCCCCTCCGGTTGTTCCGATTCAGCCATCGATCCGCGCGGCCTACTTCAGCTTCTCAAAAACCGCCGAGAAGCCCTTCAGGGTCACGGGGATGGCGAGCTTGTTGCCATTCATTGATGAGAATTCGACGGTCATCGCGGCGCCCTTCTTCAGGGAGGCGAGCAAGGGGTCCGTCAGATCCGTTCTGGCGAAAACGCCGACCTGGTTGCTGGTTTGAATTTCAGGCGCCGGGGCCGCCTTGTCGTCGATTTTGACCTGCACGCCGGCCGGGAAATTCAGGCCATGCGGCAATTGATAGCGCAGGATAAAGGAATCCGGCTTACCCGCCTGCTTCCACGGCGTGACATAGACGCCCAGCAGGGTTTGCCGCGACTCGGCCAACGCGATCGTCTGCGAGGCTTCGCACAGCAGATCCTGGCTCTTCCCGGCGGGGCGGCAGCCTACGGTCCAGGCGCTGGACACGAGCTTCGGACCCGCGGCGGGCTTCTCTGGCGCTTTGGCCTTCTGCGCAACGGCACTTCCCGAGACAAGCGCCAGCGCGGCGGCGCCGAACATCACGGCACGAAACAATCGGCAACAGGACATTGAAAAACCTCGAAAACTTAAGACAGAAGGTAGAGTGCCATCACGATGGCATTCTGTCTAGGCGGTGGTTCCGTGCCGCCGACGCCAACCCAATCCAATCAAGCCGAATAAACCCGCTGCAAACAGGGCCAGCGCGCCCGGTTCGGGAACGGACGCTCTGCTGCCGAGGCTGAACGTGCCGTCATCATTGAGCAGTAGATCGAACGTCCCGTTGATCGATTGCAGGAAATAATTCGCGTCATCGAACTGGGAAATATCGAACGCCAGCGTGACGATCGGATCGATGTCGACGATGAAATCGAACACGTCGAATTCGGTCAGAAACGTGTTTTCATCGATACCCGTCGCCAGTTCGAATTCGATATCGCCTTCCAGGAAAAGGTCGCCGGAGACCAGCAGCCGGTCGAACTCGCCGAGCGAGGTGCCCTCCACTTCAAGGAACAGGCTTGCCCCCGCATCGAGCGCAAAGTCGCCGTTCACGGTCAGGTCGCCCGGTGAATTCCCAGGGCCACCCGCGCCGCCCGCAGCGATGACGAGGTTGCCGTTGATCGTCCCCGTGCCGCCGATCGAACCGCCGTCGGTCACCTCGACAAGCTCGGTATTCAGCGTGTTGTCGAGCGAGATGTTGCCGCCGCTGCCGATGGCAACGGTTTCCCAGTTGACCGCCTTGTCGCCGTCCAGACTGCCGCTGACATTCTTGAACGTCAGCTTGTCGACGAACCCATCCGCACTGCTAGCATCGTCGCCGCCGTCGAACACGCTGACGTTCGAGAAGTCGCCGCCGTCGAAGGTCAGGTCGTCGCTGCCATTATTGAGACGGACTTCGCCGGTAATGCTTGCACCGGTATTCACCGTGGAAATGGAATCGCCCTGGTCGTTGACAATCGCACTGCCGAACGTGCTCTCCGCACTGGCGCCCGCATTCAACGTGATGACGGTCGATCCTGCCGAGGCGCGGGTTCCGGTATAGATACCGGCGCCAGTACCACCGCTAACGGCGCCGCTGACAGTGACCGAGAGCACTCCGGCGCTATTGGCATTGACAGCGGCGATCCCGTAGCTCGTGCCGCTGACATCGGCCACCGACACCGTCAGGTCGCCCAAACCCGTATTGTAGGCAAATAGCCCGTACCCGCCGCCGGCCGTCACGGGGCCGGTCGCCGTAACGCTCACCGCCCCGGTGCCGAAGTTATAGGCGATAAGCCCATTCAGCCCGCCGCTGACCGCCGTCGTTGTCACCGTTAGATCCGTGCCGTAAGTATTCTGCGCGCGAAACCCGTCTCTGTTGGTGCCCTCCACGGTACCGGTCGAAGTGATGGCCAACGCGCCGGTGCCGCGATGGTTGGCCACAATACCCTGATTGAAGCCGGTAACCGCCGCGGTTGAAACCGTCAAATCCCTGCCGGAATTTACGGTACTAAGCCCAGCACCAGCTGTTCCGGTAACCAGCCCGGTCGCGGTAATGTTCACGTCGCCGGAACCGGCGTTGGTTGCGGTTATTCCAGTGCGGCCGCTGACTGCTCCCGCTGAAACCGTCACATCCTCATTACTCGCATCACCAGACGCAAAAATTCCGAAGCTTCCTATCGACGACACGGTGCCGCTCACGGTGACACTCAAATCGCCCGCACCGCGATTCACGGCTTGAACACCGATCCCGCCGCTGGTGACATCCGTCGACGTAACCGTCAATCCGGAGCCATAGTTGGTAGCAAGAATCGCGGAGCCACCCTCCGCCGACACCTGCCCGGTCGTGGTAATGCTCAAGGCACCGGAATTTAAGTTTCGAGCATTAATACTTCCGTACCCGCCGGCGATCACGGAGTTGTAGGTATCCGTGAAGGTCAGCCCACCATCGCCAACCAACGTGAACGGGCGCGTAGTGGCATCGAAGGGACCAGCGCCGCCGGTACTGGTATCGATACCGAAACCCGGCGCCGTGGTAACGGTCAGCGGTGTGCCGGCGGGCGGCGGCGGAGACGGTAGGATCTGCGGCACATCCGCCACTGCGTTGGCGGCACCCGAACAGAGATACACTCCCAGCGCACCATCCTGAACGCACGATCCCGCATAGGCGCCGCGCGTGCCATAACCGACGAACGCCATCGACGCCAGCGCCGTGCTCAGCGCGAGGCGCTTCCGAAGCGCGCGCGTGCGCGCTATTTCAGGTCCGCGGTTCATTCTTCACCCACTCCCTGTCTTCTATGCGGCGATACACCTCCGCTTGCGGCGGTGCGCAAAGCCGAACAAACCAAGCAGGCCGATCCCGAACAACGCCAATGTGCCCGGCTCCGGCACGGCGTTGGGATCGCGGCGCCGGAAGCTCAAGAACATCTCGTCTTCTTGCGGACCCAACCCGACGAACGCCGTAAACAGCGGGTCGAGACCGATGAAGTTGAAGTCCAGCAGATCGAAACCGGCGATGCCGTCCAATGCGGTCAGGAAGGTCAGGGACAGCCCGTCGAGCGGGTCGAAACCCGCGTCGAACAGAAAGTCGATCTCACCGCCGATGCCGAAATCGGCGATCCCGGTGAGGTCGAACGTGTCGAAACTGGCTGGGGTGAAAAACTCCAGCACCAGACTGCCGCCGCTCGCCAGGCCGAGATCGCCGGTCAGCTGGAAGTTCTCCGCCGCGCCGGTCTCCATGCTGATCTCGCCGCCATTGACCGCGTCCAGCCGGCCCGCCTCCAGCGCGTTGTCGGTGAAGTTGATCGTCCCGTTCATGTCGACGACCACGTTCTCCCAGTTGATGACGCTGGCGCCGGCTACGGCGCCCGTCACATTCTTGAAGGTCAGCTTATCGACGAATCCGTCCGCCGCGCTGGTATCGTCGCCGCCGTCGAAGACGGTTACGCCGCTAAAATTGCCACCGTCGAACGTCAGATCGTCGTCGCCGTTGGCGAGGCGGATTTCACCGGTGACGCTCGCGCCCGTATTGACCGTGGTATCGGAGTCGCCCGCGTCATTGGAGATCGCAATACCGGAGGTAGCGCTCACGTCGGCGCCCGCGTTCAGCGCAATGACGGTCGAACCGCCCAAACCGGTGGCCGTACGAATGCCGTGGCCCGTCCCGCCTTCGACCGCACCGCTCACAGTGACGCTCAACACGCCGCTGCCCGCCGAATTATCGGCATCGATCCCGTCTTCCCCGCCGGTGACGCCAGCCGCCACGATTGTCAGAGATGTGCCCATGTTGGTGGCGCGTATTCCGTCGTAGGTGTCTCCCATGACCGGCCCGCTCGCGGTGATCTCCAACGCACCGGTGCCGTAGTTGCGCGCTTCGATGCCGTAGGTTACGCCGCTCACACCGGCCGCCGAAACCGTAAGATTCGTCCCGTCATAGCCATTGTAGGCGTAAATCCCAGCAACGATGTTCCCGGTCACCTGCCCGGTCGCGGTCACGTTCAACGCCCCGGTGCCGTAGTTGCGGGCAGTAATCCCATAATCTGCGCCGCTGACCCCAGCCGCCGACACCGTCAGGTCCGTGCCAGAGGAGCTGTTTTTGGCGGTAATCCCGGCAGCGGTGGTTCCCGTCACCTGCCCGGTCGCGGTCACGCTCAAGGCGCCGGTGCCCTGGTTGTAGGCATAGATCCCATCCGCACCACCGCTGACCTCGTGCGCCGACACGGTCAGATCCGTGCCGTTGGCACTATTGGTGGCGTAAATCCCGATGGCAACAGTGCCCTCCACCAGGCCGGTCGCGGTCACGCTCAACGCACCGGAGCCTTCGTTCTCGGCGCTGATCCCAAAGCGCGAGCCACTGACATCGGCCACATCTATCGTCAGGTCCGTACCGTAACTGCTGTTGGAGGTGTTAATCCCGTCAATGTTGGTGCCCTCCACCAGACCGGTCGCCGTTATGCTCAGCGCCCCGGTGCCATAGTTTGCGGCAGCGATTCCATCACTTCCGCCACTGACACCGGCCACATCTATCGTCAGATCCGTACCGTAGGTGTCGTTGTAGGCTCTAATCCCGTCGGAACCGCCTCCCGTTCCCGTTACCTGACCGGTCGCGGTCACGTTCAACGCCCCGGTGCCGTAGTTGGAAGCCAAAATCCCGTAATTTCCGCCGGTGGCCGCGGCCGCCGACACCGTCAAATCCGTGCCGTAGCCATTATTGAAGGCCAAAATTCCGGTAAGCCCGGTTCCTTCCACCGGGCCGGTCGCCGTCACGCTCAACGCCCCCGCACCGTAGTTGCGAGCCTCAATCCCATAGTCACCGCCGGTGACACCGACCGCCAAAATCGTCAGGTCCGTGCCGGTATAGGAATTGTAGGCACGAATCCCACCACTGTTGGTTCCCGTGACTTGACCGGTCGCGGTAACGCTCAACGCATTGGCGCCTTCATTGAAGGCAGTAATCCCATAATCCCCACCGCTGACACCGGCCGCCGAAATCGTCAGGCCGGCGCCGTTGGTGTCGTTGTAGGCATTGATCCCATAACCGTTGGTTCCCGTAACTTGGCCGGTCGTCGTGATGCTCAACACCCCGCCGCCGGCATTGTCGGCGTCTATACCGTCCACAACGCCCGTGATCGCCGAATTGTTATTGTCCGTGAAGGTCAGCCCACCCGTACCGTCCAGAGTAAAGGCATCGCCGCCGGTGAGGCTCGTGTCGATGCCGAAGCCGGGATCGGTGGTGACGTTCAGCGGCGCGCCGCTTAGAGTCTGCGTCACGTCGCCCGCGGCGGCGGCTCCCGAACATTCGTAGGTTCCCACATTCAGGAGGCAGGCCCCCGCGTAGGCACCGCGCGTGCCGTAGCCGACCAGCGCTGCCGAAGCCAGCGCCGTGCTCAGCGCGAGGCGCCGCCGAAAACGCTGCGAAATACCCTTTTCGCGCGTATTACTACCGGTATTGAGAGCCATGCCCCTCCCACTCCTACTATTGTACCGCGCCATCAGCGCCGAATGCCGGCGCGATGCGTGATAATTCCTGCCCGACCGCAATTCATGCAAGAACCACACCAGATGATGGTATGACAATGATATCAAGGTACTAAGAGGAGTCTTGACGGACGTCCTGGGTCGGAATCGTAAAGTATTCCGACACGGTTCCGGCGGCATTTTTCTTTATGCGGGCCCATCAAAGATTAAGAATGTAATATAATCAATATGTTATGGTTGGTTTGCGACGCCTTTTGTCCGGCACTCTCAATTGTAAAGAATCCCGTCACTCCTACCAGATATAGGATATGGCAAACAGTGGCCCGCCTCTGTTCGCTGCGGTAATTGAACTTCGTCCGATCCGGCGCGTATGAGTGGTTGCGGTGCAACGCACCTGAGGCACAAGAAACCCGACAAGGGGCGCGAGCGGATCGAGATTACGCTGGGGTGTACAAGTTAAGTGCACAACAGGCCGCCGCCCACCCTAGCCCTCCCTCCTCAAGGCGGAGGGGAGTAACGGAAAATTTGCGCCTGATCCTCTTTCTTTATCCCTTCCCCCCTTGTGGGGGAAGGTTAGGGTGGTGGGTGTGCCGTTATGTGACAGCCCCTCTCACCGCCCATCCCGCTTCACGATCCGCTCCCGGAACTCTTCAGTCGAATTGGTCCGCGGGAACGGTTCATCCGGCACGGGCACGTCGAGGAAGCCGCACAGCGGCTCCCACCCCTCGGCGACATCGAAGGTCAGCAGCCGGTCCGGCGCGATGATGCGCTGAACCTCGGCGATATGCGCCTCATAGACGCCAAGCGCATGCGCCTTATCCTCAAGGCGGCCATCGAAGGTCTGATTGACGACGATCTCATAGGCCATGTCGCGGCGGTCTTTATGAACGCTGGGCGGGTCGGCGGCCCGCTTCATCATGCTGGGATAGATCGTCGCGTGCACGCTCTTGAACCAGCTTTCCGCCGGCCGTACCGACAGCAGCACCTTTGCGTCGGCGAAGTGGTCGGCGATCTCGCGCCAATAACGCGCTGACGGCCAGTCGACGCTGGCATTGTATTCGGCAAAGACGTCGTCCCAATCCATCGCCTTGCCGCGCGCCGCGGCCTGCCAGAACGGCAGTTGTCTTGGATTGTCGCGGACCTCGAACATGTGGTGGCACGGCCCGAAGCCGAGCTGCTCCAGCGCCAGTTTCAACGAGTTGGTTCCGGTGCGCCCAAACCCGGCGCCAACGACCTTCAACGGCATGCACTAACTCCGCACAATTTCAATCACGCCTTATCGGGATAAGGCCGTTCCATACCGGGGCGCACCGGGATGCGAAACGTGTTCAACGTCATCGACGCGGTCACGTAGAGACCCGCCAAGCCGATCAGTTCGACCAACGCCGCTTCGCCAAGCACGTCGAGCGCAGCCTGATAGGTCGCGTCATCGACTTCATACTCAGTCGTCAGCTGGTGGGTGAAATGATAGACGGCCGCTTCGTCCGCCTTCTCGAACGCGGGCGTTTCGCGGCGCCTGATTGCTTCGACGATATCGCTATGGATGCCCGCCGCCACCGCTGCCGGACCATGCGATCCGAAGACGATTTCCGCCGACCAGATGCGGCCGACAACAATCGTCGCCAGTTCCAGCAGCCGCGGTTCGAGCAGACCGTCCTTGCGAATATACTGCTCCAGCACGGCCAGCTTTTCGGCGAATGCCGGGCTGCGCTGCCAGGCATGGAACGGGCCGGTCAGCGGCGCGTCTTTCGGCATCGCCTGATTGTTTGGGCGGTTCATGATTGAATCGTAATACGACCGTTGCGTCGGCGTCATATCTTTGGGATGCAGTGGCTTAAGCCGCGACATTGCAGTCTCCTCTAAACGATCGCACCGGGGATGACTTCCTCGATCGCCGCCGCTTCCTGCTGGCGCGCCCACATCGCCGCGTATGCGCCGCCGCGTTCCAGCAGGGCTGCATGACGGCCCCGCTCGACGATTTGTCCCGCGTCCAACACGATGATTTCATCCGCATCGATCACGGTCGACAGGCGATGCGCGATCATCAGGGTCGTGCGGTCGCTGGAGACTTCGCGCAGGCTTTCCTGAATTTCCTTTTCCGTGTGCGTGTCGAGCGCTGAGGTCGCCTCGTCAAACAGCAGGATCTCCGGGTTCTTCAGGATCGTGCGGGCGATAGCGACGCGCTGTTTCTCCCCACCGGAGAGCTTCAGCCCGCGCTCGCCGACGCCGGTCTCGTAGCCGTCCGGCAGCCCCATAATGAAGTCGTGAATGCGGGCCATGCGCGCCGCCTCTTCCACTTCCGCCTTGCTGGCGTCGGTGCGGCCATACGCGATGTTGTAGTAGATCGAGTCGTTGAACAGCACCGTGTCCTGCGGAACGATGCCGATCGAGGCGCGCAGGCTTTCCTGCGTGACCGCGCGAATGTCCTGGCCGTCGATGCGCACCGCGCCCGCCGCAACGTCGTAGAAGCGGAACAGGATGCGGCTGATCGTCGATTTGCCGGCGCCGCTCGGCCCGACGATGGCGACCGTCTTGCCCGGCGGCACGGTGAAGGACACCTCCTTCAGAATTGGGCGGCGCGGGTCGTAGCCGAAATCGACATTCTCGAAAGCGACTTCGGCGCCGTCGACCGCGAGCGGTTTGGCATCCGGCGCGTCGGTGATTTCCGCCGGGACCTCCAGGACGTTGAACATGACTTCCATGTCGGTCAGAGACTGGCGGATCTGGCGGTAGACGAAGCCGAGGAAGTTGAGCGGCAGATAGAGCTGGATCAGATAGGCGTTCACCATGACGAAATCGCCGACGGTCATGGTGCCATCGACGACGCCGTTGCCCGCCATCAGCATCACGATGATCAGCCCGGCGGAGATGATGCCGGCCTGCCCGACATTGAGGATCGAGAGGGTGACCGTATTGCGGACCGAGGCTTCCTCGTAGCGTCGCATGGAGCCGTCGAAGCGCGTGGCCTCGTGCGCTTCGTTGCCGAAATATTTGACCGTCTCGTAGTTCAGCAGGCTATCGATCGCCTTGGTGTTGGCCTCGGTGTCGCGGTCGTTCATCTCGCGGCGGAACTGGATGCGCCACTCGGTCACCACCAGCGTGAAGAGGATGTAGCCGACGATGGTCACGAACGTCACCAGCGCGTACCAGACGTCGAACAGCCCCCACAGGATCCCGCAGACCAGGAGGATTTCGAACAGCGTCGGGATGATGTTGAACATCATGAAGGCGAGCACGAACTCGATGCCCTTCACACCGCGCTCGATCACCCGCGACAGGCCGCCGGTCTGGCGTTCGAGATGGAATCGTAAACTCAATGCGTGCAAATTCCGGAACGTTCGCAATGCAGAATTGTGAACGGCGCGTTGCGCCACCCGCGCGAAGATCGCCTCCCGCGCCTCGGCGAACGCGACGGCCAATACCCGCGACCCGCCATACGCCAGCAGCAGCCCCACCGGCAACGCCACAGCCAGCGCCGTTTCCGCCGTCAAAGCGTTGACAATGTCCCGGTAGAAAACCGGTACATAAACATTCGTCAATTTGGACAGCACCATCAGCCCAAAGGCGACGAAAACCCGCGCCCGCATGCTCCAATGACCGGCCGGCCAGAGGTAGGGCAGCAAGGTCACAAGCGTGCGGTATTGGCCCTTCGACTGCGAGGGCGAACTGTAAAGGCTGGCGTGGCTCATCAGGTCAGAGGTAATAGACCAGCAAGTATCCGCCCAGCAAGACCATCACCCAAAGCGCAGCCCCGCTGATCGCCCAGGTCCGGGCCAGAACGCCGCGCGGGCCGTGGTAATGGAAAACCCGATCCAGAAGGTACATGAGCGCAGCCGTGCGCCAGCGCCGCAGCTCATTGCGCGCCTCTGCCAGACTTTTGACGAAGCTAGAAACGGTGCGCGGGATCAGTCTGCGATAAATCCAATCCGTGTCGAGATTGGTCGACCGAAGTTCCGGCGGATAGAAGCCGTACCGGTTGAGAACGGCAAACGCCAACGCGGCAAAGGCGAGGAGTTGCAGCATGGTGATGACATGCGCCGCCGTATACGGAACATAGTTCACCGGATAGGGCAGGATCGCATACAGCATATCGGGATACACGCCGATAAAGATGCAGAGGAAGGACGTCAGCCCCATCGCGACGAGCATATTGATCGGCGCTTCCTTCACCCGCTTGCCGGAGTCATGCGCGAAGAAGGCGAAGTACGGAATCTTAATGCCGGAATGATGGAACACGCCGGCGGATGCGAATAGTAAGATGGTCCAGGTGATCCAATGCCCCTCGTCCGCCGCAGCGGTCAGGATCATCGACTTGGTCACGAAGCCGCTAAACAGCGGGAAACCGGAGATCGACGCGGCGCCGATGATACAGAACCCCGTACTCCACGGCATCGACTTGTAGAGCCCGCCAAGCTCCGAGCCGTTGACCGTTCCGGTTCGGAACAGCACCGCTCCCATCGACATGAACAGAAGCGACTTATAAAGGATATGCGCGAAGGCATGCGATGCCGCGCCGTTCAACGCCAGTTCCGTCCCGATACCGATGCCGACAACCATAAAGCCAAGCTGATTGTTCAGGCTATAGGCCAGCACACGGCGCAAATCGTTTTCGATAACGGCGAAGAAAATCGGGAACGCAGTCATTGTCGCGCCAACCCAGATGAGCATCTCCGTACCCGGAAACCCGCGCGCCAGCGCATAAATCGCAAGCTTCGTCGTGAATGAGCTGAGGAAAACCGTCCCCGTCACGGTGGCTTCGGGATAAGCGTCCTGCAGCCAATTGTGCAGCAACGGGAACGCCGCCTTGATACCGAAACTGACGAGGATGAGTTTGCCGCCGAGACTGTCGATCCCAATATGCCCGAAGGTAATCGAACCGGTCTCGGACACGATCAACAGCGCGCCGGACAGCAGCAGGACACCGGAACCGACCTGGATAACCAGATAGCGCATGCCGGTGCGGAAGGCGCGTTCGGTCCGCACCGCCCAAATCAGGAAAACCGACGTTATCGCCGTCAATTCCCAGAAGACGAACAGCGAGATAAGGTCGCCCGCAAAAACGGCACAAATCGCCGCCCCCGCATACGCCATGCCGGCCACCTGCTGCACGGTATCCTTCATGTGCAGGGCGTAGATGACCGAAAGGAAACTCGCGATCGTAAAGATATATCCGAAGACGAGGCTGAGCTTATCGACCCGAAGCATCACGAGGGTATAGTCGAATAATTCGAACGTCTCGTACTCACCTGGTGCAAGCTGCAGCATCTGCCAGCCGCACAGCAAGGGCAGCAGCAGCATATAGGCAGAGCGCAGATAGCCGTTCAGCAGCGGCACGAAAAGCGCGCCGATGACGAGGATCAGGCCGGGTGAAAACTGCTCAATCGTCATAGTAATCTTCTTTGCGCATCAGAAACCGGCGCAATTCCCGTGCCGCGAGCACAAGCCCGACACTGAAAACAAATCCGAACAAGGCGTAAAACCCGAACCACTCCTCGACCGCGTAATGAGGATGTTTTTCATAAAGGGCATCGGCGAGAAACAGCGCCGCACAAAGCGTGCAGAGCGCCCAATAGACCTTGTCGACGCTGCCGGGCTTATCGAGCCAGTATTTTTTGCCCTCACCTTTCATCTCAGCCTCCACCGATCGGCTTTAGCAATTGGTACAGTTGGTCGGCATAGAAAAACATCACGACACAGCCGATAGCCGTCAGGCACAGTGGCACCAAGCAGAAGATCGGCGCCTCCTTGATCACAGGCTTGACGTCTCCGGCACCATCGGGGTTTGTGAAATAGCCGCGCCCGACGACCGGTAGCAGGTACGCCACGTTCAGCAATGACGAGATCATCAAGACGGCGACGAAGACCAACTCGCCCGCATCGACCGCGCCCAAGGCCAGATAATACTTACTCCAGGATCCGCCCATCGGCGGCAGACCGATGACGCTGATACTGCCGATCAAGAATGCGAATAGGGTAACCGGCATAACCTTGCCGATGCCCTTCATGTCGCTGATCTCTGTCTTGCCGGACGCCACATAAATTGCGCCAGCACAGAAGAAGAGCGTGATCTTGCCGACCGCATGCATGGCGATATGCATGCCCGCACCGACGACGCTGAATGGCATGAACAAGGCCGCGCCCAAAATCACGTAGCTCAGTTGGCTCACTGTCGAATAGGCGAGCCGCGCCTTTAGATTATCCTTCGTCATGGCAACGAACGATGCCAACAGCACGGTCGCGCCCGCGATATACATCAACCAGTCGCCGGTACCAGACTCGCGCAAGAACTCCGCGCCGAAGATGTAAACGATGACCTTGAGAACAGTAAAGACGCCCGCCTTCACGACGGCAACAGCGTGTAGCAAGGCACTGACCGGTGTCGGCGCAACCATCGCCGCCGGCAACCAACGGTGTAACGGCATCAACGCTGCCTTGCCGATCCCATAGACGTAGAGCAGCAACATCAGGCCGACCAGCGGACCCTGAATGTGACCTTCAAGGATACCGCCCTCGCGGAAATCGAGCGTGCCCGTTGCGAACCAGGTCCAGACGATGGCGACGAGTTGCAGGCCAATCGACGAACCAAGCAACAGGCCAAGATAGACGCGTCCGGAACGTCTTGCCTCGGCGGTGCCAGAATGGGCGACCAACGGATAGGTCGAGACCGTCAGTACTTCGTAGAAGATGAACAGCGTCATCATGTTGCCGGCGGTCGCAACGCCGAGCGCACCGAATATCGCAATGGCAAAGCAGGCGTAGAATCGGGTCTGATGCGACTCGTTCTTCGCCCGCATGTATCCGATGGAGTAGATCGAGTTCAAAATCCACAAACCGGATGCGATACAGGCGAACATCATGCCGAGCGGCTCGATCTCGAAGCGGATATCGAGGCCGGGCAACATCTCCCAGACTGTGATACCAGGACGGTCGCCGTGGAACACCCCGGGCACAAGCGATACGACCACGGCAAACAGACAGACCGCCGTCGTCAACGTCACGAACTCACGTTGGTTCGGCCGCCCCTCCGACATCAGGATCAGAACGGCGCCCACCAACGGGATTACAAGGGCGAGCAGAATGAGATCGGGTGCGCTCATGACCCCGCCCCCAGCAGGAATTCGGCGGCCCGCGTGGCAACACCAACGCTGACCCGCGTGTCGACTCCGAAATAGAAGTTGGCCAGTACGAGGACCCAAGTCGGGATTAGCATGATCAGAGGCGCCTCACCGGCCGGCGCATTCTCCGGCGATGGCGACAAGTACGCCGCCTCGACCAGCCGCCAGACATAGATAATCGCCAGCAGCGAAGCCATCAGGATGAAGATCGAAATCCACCACATCCCGCTGTCGATCGCTGCCAGCAGCAGATACCATTTGGAGATGAAACCAACAGTCAACGGCACTCCGATCAAACTCAGCCCGCCGGCGACGATCGCAGCCATCGTCCAGGGCATGCGATGCCCGAGGCCTTTCATCGCCTCAATATTGACAGAACCGGTGCGATAGAAGACGCAGCCGAGCGCCAGGAACAGTCCGCCCTTCATCAGCGCGTGGTTGAAGAGATGCAGCATGCCGCCGGTGACGCCAAGTACCGTGTCAAAACTGAGGCCCAGCACCATGTAGCCAATTTGGGCAACGCTCGAATAAGCAAGCAGCCGCTTAACATCGTCCTGAAAAATCGAAATCGTCGAACCGATCAGCATGGCCGCAATGGCAAGCACCATCAGGACCGGGCCCAACGTCATGACCTCGAACGAGAAATCGTGTCCAAAGATCGTGAAGTAGGTTCGGATCAGGACATAAATCGAGACCTTCGTTGCTGTCGCAGCCAGAAACGCAGTCACCACCGAAGGCGCATAGGCGTAAGCGTTTGGCAGCCACGCGTGGAGCGGAAACAGCGCGGCCTTTACCGCCAGACCGACCGCCATGAAAGCGAAAGCGGCCTGCACGGTTCGGCTGCCCTCAATCGGAGCAACGCGATTTGCCATATCGGCAATGTTAAGAGTCCCGGTTGCCTGATAGAGGAGGCCGACACCGATGAGGAAGAACGTCGCGCCGATAGTGCCGAAAATCAGATAACGGAAGGATGCGGTCAGTGCCCGGCGATCCTGGCCCAGGCTGATCAGGACATAGGATGAAAGCGACGAGATCTCGAGGAAGACGAAGATGTTGAATGCGTCCCCAGTGATCGTCACCCCGAGCAGGCCGGTCAGGCACAACAGATAGCTGGTATAAAACAAGGCCTCGCGGCCGGAACCGACTTCACGAGCAACGCTGGGCTTGGCGTAGGTGATAACCAGTGCGCCAATCGCCGCGACGATCAGCAGCACATAGGCGTTCACCGGATCGATCCGGTACTCGATACCCCAGGGCGGTGCCCAACCACCGAGCCGATAGCTGATCACACCGCTGTCCAGCACCTGCCCTAGTAGCAGCACCGAAATTGCGAAGGCGACCCAGCACACCACCAGGGCCAGCGCATAGGCCAGCCGTGCCTTCACCAGCAAAACGCATAATGGCGCCGACACGAGCGGCACGACAATCTGCAGGGCTGGCAAGTGGGCTGCTATCACGAATCGTGTTCCTGTGCGTCAATTTCGTCTTCTTCGATCGTGCCGTAGGCCTCGTTAATGCGCACGATCAACGCCAGCCCCATAGCCAGTGTCGCCACACCGACAACGATGGCCGTCAGGATCAACACGTGTGGCAACGGATTGGAATAAACAGGGTTCCCCGGAATGACGATCGGCGCCGTCCCGCCCGCGACCTTGCCCATGGTCAAATAGAAGATGAAGACGGAAGCCTGGAAAACGCTAAGCCCAACCATCTTCTTGATCAGATTAGCGCGCGCCATGACGACATAAAGGCCTGCCATCATCAGAAAAATGACGATCCAATAATTATAAAGGCCGGGCCACTCCATCGCCGCTCAGTCCTCCATCTCGTCGATCTTGTGGCCGCGTCCGGCAAACGCGAAGAAGATCGCAACCATGACCGAGGCAACGGTGAGGCCGACACCGAACTCGACGACGAAGATACCCAGATGCTGCCCATGCGGCGGATCGTGGGCCAGGACGGAATAGTCGAGATAGTTCGCGCCCAACAGCATCGCCGCAACTCCGGTCCCCGCAAAGATCAGAACACCAAGAGCGGTCCCCATGCGGATATACTTATCGGGGATAATCCGCCGCGCATTTTCCAGGCCATAGACCAACGCATACAGAACGAACGCCGCCGCGAAGATTACGCCGGCCTGAAATCCGCCGCCGGGGCCGAAGTCACCGTGAAACTGGACGTAAAGTCCGAACAGCAGGATAAACGGGATCAACAATTTGGCGATGACGCGCACGACGAGATGATGGCTCATGCCGCGTCCTCGTCTTCCTCGCGCCGCCGACCGGTGACACGTACCAGAAGCAAAAGGACACCGACACCCGCCGTAAAGATGACTGTCACCTCGCCCAGCGTGTCGTAGCCGCGATAGCTGGCGAGCACCGCCGTCACCATGTTTGGCACGCTGGTCTCCTTCAGAGAGTCTTCAATGTAGCGCGGCGCCACATGGTTGTGAATCGGGGCATCCGGATCGCCATAGTTCGGCATATCGAGGGTGCCGTAAACGAGTGCCGCACCGGTCACGGCGACCACCGCGAGCGGCACCCAGGTGCTCCGCGCCGCCACCTTCTCATGCTGCGTCGTCAACGACAGCGCACCCAGCATCAACACCGTCGATATGCCCGCACCGACCGCAGCCTCGGTGAACGCGACATCGACCCCGTCGACCACGACGAAAAATGTCGCCGCCAGCAGGCTGTAGATCCCGCTCAGCATGACCACGGCGAACAGATTGTGCAGGCGGATGATCAAAAAAACCGTCAGCACCATGAAGCCGAGAACGACGATGTCGACTACGTTTTCGATGACGAGTCTTCCTTGTTGTCGTTCGTATTATCCGACTCGCGAGTCCAAGGCTTCTCGCCCTGCGACAGCGCGGCGTTGGCCAGGGCGTAGGAAGAGGTTGGGCTTGCGAAGAAGAAAAATACGAGAATCATAAAAAGCTTAACCGTGATCAGCGTGAAGCCGCCTTGAATCATCAGTCCCGCGATAAACAACCCCGCACCGAGCGTATCTGTCACCCCAGCGCCATGCATGCGCGCAAACATATCCGGCAATCGCACCAAGCCAATGGCGCCGACAATTATAAAAAACGATCCTGCCGCCAGCAGCACCCCACTGATGATATCAAGAAGCATGTCCATCAGTCGCCCTCACCAGCCGTCGGGCGACCGCCGGGACGGGCCATATCGCCGTAGCGGAAAAACTTCAGGACAGCGAGCGTGCCGATGAAGTTGATCAAAGCGTAGAGTAACGCGATGTCCATGAAGTCCGGGCGCCCCGCCAGGAACCCAAGTACGGCAATCATCAGCACGGTCTTGGTGCCAAACGAGTTGACCGCCAGCACCCGGTCGTAAACCGTCGGCCCCAATAGCGCCCGCACCAGGGCCAGAAGCATAGCGACGACAAGCGCCGCAGTGGCAGCCGCGAACATCATCCGGCACCGCCTAACGCAGTGACACGGCGGTCCATTTCACCGGTTTCCAGATCGCCCTTCGACGTTTCGCTTAGTGCATGAATGACCAGATCGTCATCGTCGATGTCGATCGTAACCGTGCCCGGTGTCAGCGTTATCGAGTTGGCGTAGATGACCTTACCAAGTTCATCGCCCTGGCTCGCCTGCACGCGAAAGACCGTAGGATTGATATTCAAACGCGGGGACAAAATGCGCTTGGTGACGTCGATGTTGGCGAGCACGATTTCCTTGCCCAACCAAAGCCAATAGATCGGCAGAATCATCGAGAGATGAACCGGGTGCGATTCCCGGTCGACGACTTCCATGCGCAACGCAATCGCAACCACGATCACGCAGGACAGAACGCCCAGAAAGATGAAAAACGGTTCGTAAACGCCGGAGAGCAGCAGCCACGTCGCGAAAAGCGTCAGCCCCAGCGAAATCGCGTGCACCAATTCCCGCCCCCACTACTCAATTCAATCCCCGTACGGCCCAACCTTGCGCGGCCGGTAACGATTTTGCGGCAGTATGCCGAAGCGTCGCCTGCACGCCAATAGTTATTGGAATGAATTTTGGCACATGCGTTATGCGGCAAAGAGGAAGATCCAAAAAACAGAGTGTCGGAATTCTTTACAAAATTGCGTTTCACATAGGATTTCACAACCCATTGAAAACAATGCCAATACCGGACTAAACTATTAAACGTTGACGTTTCTTAACGAACGAGTGTCGGAATTCTTTACAAAATGCTGAGGTAATAAATCTGCCCCGCGTATAACGCATTGAAGTTTATATAATTTTCATTTGGCGCGAAATTTGCTTCTACAATACAATGTGATTTGATCAAGGCCATTTATACGCAGTGAAAGAGAATGAAACGCGTTCATATTTCAAACTAAAGATTCCTCTAACCAATTAATTTTTAAGGATTATCATGAGAACACTAAAACTTGTCGCAGCCGGCACGATTGTGCTGGGGGGTGTTGTAGCAGCTGGTCAGGCCAGCGCCGTTACCAGTTTCAACTTTACCAATTGCGCCGATCCTTTGGCCTGTGTCGCTGCTGCCGCAAACAATGCCGGCATCAACCGTGGCAACACCGAAAATTATAGTGATACCGGCAACGCCTTTACCCTTGAAGCATCAGCGCGGGTTGTAACGCCGACGCCGACCTTTCCCGTGACACCGGGCGGCATCAATGGGTCCAATTGGGCATTCTCCGATGTCACGGAAGATACGAACCAGGCCAACAAGGGCGACGGCCTTGGTATTCTTTCGGCAAATGAGCCTGGCTCAGGCGACAATGGGGAGATTACCTCACGCATCGGTCTCGAAATCCTGACTCTCGATCTCGGCATCGGCAGTTGGGCACCACGGGGTATCATCATTTCGGATATCGCCAACGCTCCGGACGAACTGTACAAGATCTGGGCGTCCGATGAGTCGATCTTCAACGACGATAATACGGTCGATACATCAGGCGCGGTCGACATCACAGGATTGGCGACCGTCGACACGTCCCCGACACGAGCCCATTCGCTCTCGTTCGATACAGACGATACCTTCCGGTACTTCTATTTTATGATCAACTCCTCTAGCAGAAGTGCAGAATTCCAAGTCGCCCAATTCCAGGGCGTAAGGACACAGGTGTCCGAACCCGGCAGCCTTGCCATCCTTGCCGTTGGCCTCTTGGGCCTCGGCATCGCGGCCCGGCGGCGGCGCGTCTGATTTTACGTGTTTACGATCTAAGCTGTTGGAACGGGCCCTCAACGGGCCCGTTCTTCATTTGACGACAGCTTTCATTCGCTTACGCGCGCCGTGTGTGAGAATTTACTGAATCTTTCATGTGTTTCCCTTAGCATGCGGTGCGTGTGCCGCGCCCTGACGCAGTGGCCGGATTGATTCGAGACCGCCACTTGGCGCGCAATCATTCAGGAAATCTTCCTAATTTTTTGACACCAAAATTGGTACATACCTTGAAACGTATCCGGATTTTCCGTTTCAAATTCATGCCATGCGTCGAGCGAAAGATGAGCGGCCTTTTCGGGGTGCGCTGTCCTAAACCTGTGCAGGACGCTTTGCTCCCCGAACGCGAACCCCAGGAAGTTAAGGTCGAGTTTTCGTAAAGCCGCCTTTATCTGTGGCAATGTGAAGCGATGTTCTTGGACATGAAATAGTAGGTCGCGGCATTCGCTCAGGCTGTAAAAGTCATTGAAATGGGTCAGTTGTGACAGATCATCAAAATCTTCCTGCGCCGCATCGATGATCTCTTGCCGGCACCGGCGGATATCCTCCGGTGTGTTCGAATAGCCAAATTGCGCAATGCTCGCGCGGGCTTTAACGACGGTTCGACGTGCCGCTTCGCTATAGAGTGCAATTTTCATAAGGCCTTTGGGGCGCAAGCAGTCCAATAGAACCTGCCATCCGGAAATTGGGTCCTCCAGATGGTGCAGGACGCCAGAGCACTCAATAAGGTCGAATTCCCGTCCCAACGTCCCCAGTTCCATGATATCGGCTTGAGCGAATTCAATGTTGGAAAACTGGTATTGGCGGCTTTTCCTCAGGGCATAAGCAAGGCTGTTCAAACTAAGGTCAATCGCCAAAACGGAGGCATTCGAATACCGCGATGCGGCGGATAGCGCGTGTTGGCCGGTCCCGCAGCCGGCAATCAGAATCTGCGGATTGTCCGGGGATACATAATCCTCCAAATCAAGCCGAAGCGGCGCCGCCTGCAAGGCTACTCGAATCGTCTTAGAACTTTTCGTCAGTTCGATTTCGCGCCAACGCGGATAGGGATTCTCCTCGTACTGCGATCTCACGGATTGCGAAACTGCATTCCGGATCGGCGTCAAACGGAGCAATTCAGCGCTCAGGGATAATTCTTCCAACGGATCGGTGATCTGCTCGTCTATCAGAGGTCTGAGATCCTGTGTCGTTATCCGTCGACCGAGATCAGGTGCCCAAGGGTACTGATAGAGTGGCCTGTAGGCCGCAAGCAACATAAATAGTGCTGATGGCATATCCCGGCCATCTTTGGCCGCCGAGGCCAATTGCATTTCCAGTTGCTCGACCGCGGCAGTTTCATCGGCGCGCTCCATGAACACGTACTCGTTCGTAAAACAGTGATGCGCTAAGGCGATTAAAAAGGGCAGGCTCGGTTCAAGCTCGGTACGGCCGCCCAGCACTAGGGATCGACGCAGGAGGGTCAGCAGTCGTTCGATCCCGGGGTCGTTGATGACGCTCGTTGCCATGAGTTTCAGCAACAAGGGAACCGAGGACAGCTTTATCGCCACGTCGTCATAGCTGGCATCTTCGTTTTCCGAATTTACGCGTTCGAATGCCTCCTCAAGGACCGGGTGATGTTGCAACGCGCTTAGGATCGGCCGCACAATTTGAACAGGGCGACCCATTGGCCGATCGAGAAGGTCCATTAGAATTTGGCAAAGTTCTTGATCGATGGCAGCGAACGAAATCGTCCTTAATGTCGCCGCCAATTCGGTCCAAACCGCGTCATTCTTGGGATCCAGAATCGTAGCTTGCCGCCGATGAGAAAAGGCATTTTCCAGCGCCCCCATCTCCTGGTACGCAGCACCAAGGTTGCGGTGCGCCTCGACGAAATCAGGCTTGATCGCAAGCGCCTCGTGGCACAATTTGACCGCCTCTTCACTTCGTCCAAGATCCGTTAGGACCTTTCCAAGGTTGGATCTCGCCTCTGCGTAGTTCGGCCCAGCTTCAATAGCGCTTCGAAAACGGTCAGCCGCTTCATCCAGCCGTCCCACCTCCAGGAGAGCGACACCGAGATTATTGTGCGCCTCCGCAAATGTCGGCTCGATTTCGATTGCGCTGTAGCCGTGCCGTATCGCCTCTTCCAACCGGCCTTGTTTTTGCAGCATTACACTCAAATTGCAGTGCGGGTCGGCGAAATCGGACCGGTGGCGAATGGCGTTTTTATAGCTGGTCTCCGCTCCGTCGAATTGTCCAAGCACTTGCTGTGCGTTGCCCTGATTGCTGTACGCCTCCGCGAAATCGGTCTGAAGGGCGATTGCCTTGCCGTAACAGGCAACCGCTTCGTCAAAACGGCCAAGTTCCTGCAGTGTGTTTCCAAGATTGAAGTGCGCCAAGGTATAGCTGGGTTCATTGGCGACGGCCTTGGCCATGAGGGTCGCGGCGACATCGTGCTGGCCCTGCTGGTGGGATATCAAACCCAACAGATGCAGCGCCACGGGTTGGGCGGGATCCAACTGTAGTACTTGTCGATAATGTGCTTCGGCCGCAGCAAAATTACCCGAATTATGATGCTGCGTGGCGGTCTCTAAAGTGCTTGAAATAAACGCGCGCTGAGAATCCAACAGCTTTTGTTCGATGTTAGAGGTGTCACGAGAAGCCATAAAATTTCTTTTCATACGGGGACGAACGACATATTGCGTTCGCTTCGTAAATCGCTGACGGCTTTTACAAAAGTTGATTGGCTCTGGACTATTCTACCAATACTTTCGGCCATTGCGAAATTTAAGGTTCCTTACCGACTATGCACCGATTCTTCATACTATTTTCCATTGCCGTTGGCTTTACCTGGTCAGCTACAGCCGCAGAAATTCCCGCCTGGCGGACGGCCTTGTCCACGGCGCATCCACTTGTCGGCAAGATCTGGCGTACGGATGCAGCCGAATTCGTGGCGCCAGCGATTTTAATCAAGCAATTGACCGTTGCCGACTATGTTTTCCTCGGTGAGAAGCACGACAACCCCGACCATCACCGGCTGCAAGCCTGGATCCTCGAATCGCTCGTTGCCGCGGGCAAGCGTCCAGCGGTGGTTTGGGAGATGATCGACGAAGAGAAACAAGCCGCGATCGACTCTTATATGGCGAGCGCGACCCGCGATGCCGACGGTTTCGGCAAGGCGGTCGACTGGGACCGTTCCGGCTGGCCTGCCTGGCAGGAATACAGACCGATTGCGGAGATCGCATTGGCGAGCGGGTTGCCGATGGTCGCGGGAAACCTGCCCCGCAAAACAGTGCGGGAGATCGGACGCGGCGGTCTCGCTGCCTTATCAGCGGCACGCCGCGCACGTCTCGGGTTGGATCAATCCCTCTCGGTTGCCGCATCGGACGCCATGTTGAACGTCGTCACCAAGGCGCATTGCGATCTCATGCCGCGCACGGCGCTGGGTCCCATGGTCGATGTCCAGCGCGCCCGTGACGCCGTCCTGGCGGACAACCTCGTCCGGGCAAAGATACGTGCAGGGTCAGCCGTCCTGATCGCCGGTGGTGGCCACGCGCGGCATGACTTCGGAGCACCGAATACGGTTGCGGTCTTGGCGCCAAACGCACGGATTGTCACGGTGACATTGATTGAGGTAGAGGACGGCGAAACCGACCCTACCCGTTATGCATCAAGATTCTCCGCTGCGACACTCCCTTTCGATTTCGTCTGGTTCACGCCGCGCGCCAATGACCGCGACTATTGCGCGGAGTTGCGTGAACGGTTCAAGGGACACAAGAAAACGAAGTAAACGCTTTCGGCGTTCCCGTGCAGCGCGCCCTCCCCTATCCTAGCATTACTTCTTTCCGTTTTATCGCCTTCAGGTATGCCATGACCGACTCTCCCCTTATCGAACGCATCGAGTTCACGGTCTTCGAGATCACCGTCGAGAACATGACCACCGACCCGGCGGGATTCGGCATTGCCTATGCGCCAGGGCGAGCCGATCCGCAAATCCGCTTCGGATTGCGGATCTATGCCGACAACGGTGTGGTCGGGGAATATGTGCCGGGACGCGGACGGGCACGGGTCATCAAGTCGGCCTGCGAAGCGCTGGCGCATTCGCTGATCGGTAAGCCAGCGCTACAGCGAGAACGGCACTACCGCGCACTACGCGGCATGACCAAGCATATCGGTGAGGTTGGAATCGGTGCGCTCGACATCGCGCTGTGGGATCTCGCGGGCAAACATTACAACGCACCGGTGGCGGAACTGCTCGGCGGGTATCGGGAACGGCTGCCGGCCTATGCCAGCACGATCCATGGTGACCGTTTGCCGAAGGGGCTGTCGAGTCCAGAAGCCTATGCGGATTTCGCGGAGCAGTGCTACGAACTCGGTTACCGCGCCTACAAGATGCATGGCTGGCATGGCGACGTCGAAGAGGAGTCGGCGATGATCCGCGCCGTCGCCAAACGAGTCGGGGACCGCATGGCGGTCATGTATGACAGCTCCGGGCATCTTAAGACGCTCGCGGACGCGATCCAGCTCGGCCGGGTCTGCGACGAGTGCAGTCTCTATTGGTATGAAGATCCCTACGCCGATGGGGGCATCTCAATCCATGGACACCAGATGCTCAAGAAAAACATCCAAACCCCAATATTAGTGACTGAATTCGTTCGTAACTTAGAAACCACGACAGACATGTTGGTTGCCGGCGCCACCGACTTTGCCCGTGCCGACCCGGACTATGACGGCGGCCTGACTGGGTGCCATAAAGTCGCCGTCGCCGCAGAGGGTCTCGGCATGGATGTGGAGGTTCATTCTTGCGGCCCGGCGATGCGGCACCTGATTGCGGCCTGCCGCAACGCGAACTATTACGAGGTCAATCTGGTGCATCCGGACTGCCCCAACGCCTGGTCCCTGCCCTTCTATACCGGCGATTATTCCGACCAGCTTGATTGCGTCGACGACGATGGCTGCGTCGGCGTGCCGGACGGCCCCGGCTTTGGCGTCGGCTACGATTGGGACGCGATTCAGCGCGCCACCCTGGAAACAACGATTATCGAATAAGGACACATAGTATGGCTGACACCCTCGGTATGGACCCGGCGCGCATCGAACGCTTGCGCAGCCCCGAACGTCTCGAATATTTCCATCCCGACCGCATCTGGGAAGTCCTCAAGCCTGCGCCGGGCTGCACGCTGGTCGATATCGGCGCCGGGGTCGGGTTCCTTACTCTGCCCTTCGCTGAACGCTTCCCACAAGCGAAGGCCTATGGCTGCGACATTCTGGAAGGCATGGTCGGCTTGCTACGCCAGGACGCCGCCGAACGCGGCCATGGCAACCTAGAAGCGCTGCTCATGGCGCCGAACAGCATCGATTTGCCGGACAACAGCGCCGATTTCATCACCATGGGCCAACTCCATCACGAGTTGGACGCGCCGGAACCGCTGATGGCGGAATGCAAGCGCCTGCTGAAGCCCGGCGGCACCATCGCCATTATCGACTGGGCCGACGCCGACAACGGCAAAAGCCCGCCCGTCGGCCGCCGCGTTCCCGTCGCCGTCATGCGCGCGCAACTCAAAGGCGTCGGCTTCACGGGCGTCGATACTCACGATGTGTACGAGTTCCACACCTTCATGACTGCGACGGCATAGGGGATCAAACCACCAGCCGGGACACCTCGATCGTTTCGGTCCGGCCTTTGACCTCGAAATCGCCGACACTCTGTAACGAAAACGCATCGTCGAGCGGATCTGCCGTCGCCTTGCTGAGGAGAACGATCACCTCTGCATTAGGGTCGACTTCCTTGCCGAGCGCTTCGAGCCGCTGGCACGTATTCACGGTATCGCCGACGATCGTGTAATTAATCCGCCCCGGCGAACCGATATTGCCGACCACCACATCGCCGGTATGGATACCGATGCGCAAGCGCACAGCGGGCTTGCCCACGGCGCGACGGGCTTCATTTTCGGCTGCGACTGTCTTGGCGATAGCCATCGCCGCGCGGCAGGCGCGCTGCTCCGTATTTTCGAGATGCTCAGGCGCGCCCCAAAACGCCATCAGCGAGTCGCCGATGAACTTGTCGATGGTGCCGTCTTCCGCTTCGACACAGGCGCCAAGCTGTGTGAAGTGGTCGTTCAGATACGATGCGACCTCGGGCGCGGACAAGCCTTCCAAGGTGGCCGTGTAGCCAACGATGTCGGTGAACATGACCGTCATCCGCCGGTGCTCGGACGCGACAGAGCCCTCCGCTCGCATCAGCCGGGCGACCAGCGCGCGCGGGACGTATGTCTCAAACGACCGCAGTCCGGCGAGCATCGTATTGAACGCCGCCGCCTCGTCGTCGAGTTCCTTGATGCGGCTCGGCGGCAGGATCTCGATATCCCTGAGGTCGAAATCGCCAACCTTCAGCGCATTCACGGATACGGCCCGGATCGGCTTTGCAAGCCAGCGCCCGACCGCGACAGCCGCCAGCATCGCCAAAATAGCGACGGCGAGCCCGCCAAGCGCCGCCTGTATCAGGCGCCGCACCTCGGCGGTGAGATCAGATGCCGGCGCCCACATGCCGACTGCCCAAGGCACCTCGCCATAGACGTTCAGCCATTTGTAGATCGCGATATACCGCGCATCGCCGAGCGCAAACCCCACGACATTGACGTCCCCCGCCGCCGCCTTTTCGAAGCCAGGAACGGGCTTTCCGCTCCAAATTGAACTGAGCACGAGATCGCCGATATCATTGAGCCTTACAGCCGGGTTCACTTCGGACTGCAATGAGCTGTCACTAATCAGATTCGGGTGTGCCAGCACGTTGTTGGGGCCATAGAGGACAAAGGCTGTCGCCAGGAAGCTCTCCGATCCATCGTCTAGCGAGGCACTCAGAAAAGCGCTGGATTCGTCGGTCAAGCTCGACAGCGCCGTCGTGGAAACTGCTGTCGCAAGATAACCGATAACAGTGCCATCGCGACGCAACGCCCGCTGCAGCGTCACGAATGTCGTGCCGTCCAAATAGATCAAGTCGCCCCAAACCGCCCCATTCGATCCATGCAGTCGGTCGCGGGCCCTTTTGTTCCTGGGATTCTTGCTCAGATCGTCTTCGATAATCTCAATCCGGCCACCGGAGCCCCGTCGAACGCCGTACAATTGCAGTGACCGATCGATGATCACCATGCGATCGGCTTGCGGCAGCGGCGCGAGCGCGCCGGTTAGAAGAGTCGTCAGACGCACCCTGTCAGAAATATCGTAAGCGCCGCTCTCGATACTTGTGGCGATATACTCGATCTGCTCGCGGACGGGGTCGAGATGGCTGGCAACATTCGTCTCGACGCTCTTCAGAATGAATCGGGCTTTCTCATTCAACAGATCGAACGTGTTCTGCCGCGAAACCCAAATCTGAATCGCAAGCACCGACAGAACCGCCAGCACGACGAGCAAACCGATGCTGACAGCCAGCATGACCGAGATTCGCAGCCTAACGCGCTTCGCGCTATCTCCAGCCTTTTCCACGTTCGCCAAATAACGGTCCCTGTTCGTCTGCGCCAACGCCTCGACGATGATGTTGGCCGAGTCGGGCCGCTCGAACAAGCATCGCTATCCGAGCCACAACACGTGCCTAAAAGATCAAAGGTTTCAAAATCGAGACAAGTTTACCGGCTTTGTTCGCGTCCACGATCTTGCCAAAATGACTCTCGATTTGCGGTCCGTAGATCTGCCACATCCGTTTGCGCAAACGGCGGCCTTTCGCCGTGATGCGCAACACCTTCCCCCGGCCGTCGCCTTCGTATGCGAATGCTTCGATGAGTCCTTCGTCGACAATGCGCCGGAGCATGCGGGACAGGTTCGATTGCTCGAAAAGCAGGCCATTCTCCAGTTCGAATGGCCGCATTCCGTCGCGCGACCGCTCCAGTTCCCAAAGCACGTCGTACCAGCGCAAAGACGGCAGACCGGCCTCCTTGAGCGCCTTTTCCATCTCCCGGTGAACGGACCGGTACGCCAGGTTCAACGCCACCCAAACGGCCGTTGTCTCCGACTCAATTTCTTTCATAGCGAGCGTATTCGGAGATTTGCTCATGACTCCAGCTTTCCCGGTTGTGTCAGCCGAGCGTTTCATATAGATGTATTTTCATGTAATTAATATAGACCATTCGTTTATCGAACGAAGATGCAGGAGTTTGAATTGAGGCCGTGGGGGCTATCTGGAAAATTGTGGTGTTAAACAATGCAGTATCTCCAGATCATGTTCGAACTATAAACTTTGGAAGAGGCGAATATGACAGCGATTACAACAGGGTTCAGGACAGCGGCTCTTGGCGTTTTTCTCTGCGGCATCGGTCTATCGGCAGCGGCTGAAACCTTCAAATTCGACAAGGGACATACGGAGGTGCGTTTCCTCTGGAACCATGTCGGCCTGTCGACCCAATCCGGCGAGTTTCGAGCCGTAGACGGTTCGGTAACCTTCGATAGCAAAAAGCTGGGCGAGAGCAAAGTCGACGTGACGATCAAAAGCGCGAGCATCGATACGGGGGTCGAGCGGCTCGACAAGCACCTGAAAAGCGGTGACTTTTTTAATGTCGAAAAACATCCCGAAATCACATTCAAGAGCACGTCCGTGCGGCAGACGGGCGTCGACCGCGGGCAGGTCATCGGGAACCTGACGATGAATGGGGTCACCAAACCGGTCACCTTGGACGTGTCTCTGCTGTTCCAGGGCAATCATCCCTTAGCGCCCTTCATCAAGGCCTACGCCGGCGCGCCCTATGTCGCGTTTTCCGGACGAACGGAAGTGCTGCGTTCCGATTTCAACCTCGGCAAATTTGCGCCACTGACATCGGATGCGATCGAAATCGTCATCCAAACGGAAATGCGCAAGGCGGCCGAATAACGGACGCGGCGCGCTTCGCGGCATGGCGCTCCTGAACGACGACAAGCGTTACGGCACCATTGCCAAAGCATGGCACTGGGGCGCCGTGGCGCTTCTCATCGTCCTGTTCGGGCTCGGCTGGACAATGACCGAGCTACCCCTGGGCGTGGAAAAGTTCGAGCGGTACAATCTCCACAAATCGGTCGGTGTAACGCTGTTGTTGCTGATGCTCTTTCGCCTGGTTTGGCGCATCGTGTCACCGCCGCCGCCACTACCGGACAGCTTGTCAGACGGTATGCGGCGCATGGCGGCGCTCGGTCATTGGTCGCTCTATCTCGCGCTGTTTGCACAAATCGGTGTCGGCCTCGTGCACTCCTGGTCCGCCAATTTCCCGGTCGTCGTGTTCGGCAAGCTTGCACTGCCGAGTCTGACCGCGCCGAATGAGGGCCTCAAAGAAATCTTGGCCGTAATCCACTATTGGGGTGGCATGGCCCTGCTCGTGCTGATCGCAGGTCATATCGGCGCCGCGCTGTACCATCACTTCTTACGCCGGGATACCGTGCTCAAACGCATGATCCCCTGGGCAAAAATCTAATTGTATTCGAAAGGAACAAGGGTGCGCGCACGTATACTGCTTGCCATCTTAGTCCTGATCCTGACGCCCCTTGCGCCATCGTGGGCCGCACCGAACTGGATTCTGGAAAATACGAGCCGGCTCGGTTTCATCGCGACCCAGGGCGGCGCGCCGGTAGAAGGCCTGTTCACGAGCTTCAAAGCGACGATCACATTCGACGCCAACGACCTGGCAGGCAGCATAGTCGCGGTGGAAATCGACATCGCCAGCGTGGACAGCAAAAGCAAAGACCGCGACGACGCGATCCGCGGTCCGGGCCTGTTCGACGCTGCGCAATGGCCTACCGCGACGTTCAAGGCGGCGAAATTCCGCCAAACAACCAAGGATTGGTTTGAGGCCGAAGGTACCCTGACCATGCGCGGCGTAACGATGCCAGCCGTGCTGCCGTTCACCCTGAAAGTTGCTCCGCATCCAAGCGATAAGACGCAACTTCAGGCTCGCGCCGAAGGCAGACTGACAGTGCAGAGGTTGGACTACGGGATCGGTCAGGGTCCTTGGAAGGACACCTCAATCGTCGGCAATGACGTGATCATCTTTCTGGATCTTGTCGCCAAGCAATAAGCGGTGCGTTGACCGTGCGACGGGTCACATGCCCCTCAGGTGTCGCCGTCCTCTGTCACAAATTCGCCCTCGCACCCTGTGTAGAGCGCATGTTCTGGCGAGGTTGGGTAGCGGCGGCAGACCTGCGGCCGCACCTCATAGATCCGGCAGTCATACTCCGCGCGGCCGCGGCGTTTGCGGACGAACGGGCAGCGCGTGGTTTCGCGACCGGTCACAATGGTGCTCGAAAGGCTGCCCTGCCGCGCGCCGGGCTCGCCCTCCCAGGTGACAAATTTCAGCACCTGCGGCGCCTGCGCTTCCAAGCGCGCGATATCTTCCTCGACCAACGGCAGCCACCCCGCCCCTTCCAGGCAGCATTTGCCGCACGCCGTGCAGCGGAATTCCGCAACGTCGTCTGTCACCGGATCAGCCATGATTTCCCGCAATACTCACGCACGATGGCTGCAAAGCATAGGGCACCTTCCCTGCCAGAGTCTTAACCCCACCACAGCCGCACATCTTACTTCACCGTACGCGGCGTCCATTTCTTCCACTCGCGGCCGTCCTCGGATCGAATGACCGTCTTTGGCTTTTCCTGACTCTGGGCGATGAAAAACTTGGCAATATCCTCGAACGGGATTTCGGTATCTTCGCCCATATTGAAAGCCAACACGTAGATGCGCTGACTGCGCACCAGCTTGGATAAATGTTCAGTCGAATGGTGACCGAAACGACCCCAGAGGCGCTGAAGGAAATCCACGACTTCCGGCGGCGGCTGGACATCGGACAATTCTGGCCGGCCCAACTCGAAGGCGCGGAATATGTTCGGTTCGGTCGGCCCAAGTGTTTTGGCGACGAATGTCGCAGGCATCAGTTTGCGCCCGTGATAGGTCGCCGCATAATGCCCCTGCGCCAGCCACAGCATGCGCTGCAGCTTCTGCGCTTGCAGATAGCTGTCTTCGAACCGCGCCCGCTCCACGAACCAGAGCGCGACGTCGAAACAGGATTCCGTTGCCGAAGAAGGCATCGCGCTAACAGAGCTCCCCCTTGATTGCCCTTCGAAGCATAATACCTTAGAACGCCACAATTCGTTAACACCCTTGCAACGGCGGTGTTTTGCGCCGCACCTCGAATGGAGTTTTGGAGCCGCGTCATGGAAATGTCAGGCGAATACACGATTTCAGCGCCCCGCCAAGCGGTATGGGAAGCACTGAACGACCCGGAAGTGCTGAAGGCCTGCATTCCCGGATGCGATACGCTGGAAAAAACCTCCGACACGGAAATGACCGCGACGGTCACCGCCAAGGTCGGACCGGTGAAGGCGAAATTCAACGGCGCAGTCACCTTGAGCGACATCGATCCGCCGAACGGCTACCGCATCGCCGGCGAAGGCAAGGGCGGCGCTGCCGGTTTCGCGAAAGGCGGCGCGCAGGTCACGCTGAGCGACGCGGAAGGCGGCGGTACTTTGCTGGAATACACCGTCGACGCGACGGTGGGCGGCAAGCTGGCGCAGATCGGATCGCGGTTGATCGATGCAACGGCAAAGAAGATGTCTGGCGAGTTCTTCGGCGCGTTTGCAGATATGGTCGCGGTGGCGCCGGAAGACATGCCCGAACCGGAAGCCGAGGTTGCAGCGGCGGAACCCGCGCCCGCGGTGACACGCGACCCCTATGGCCGGCGCTGGAAGGGCTACAGCCCGATGACGTGGATTAGTGGCGGGATACTCGTCCTCATGCTGCTCTACGCCGGGTTTAAATATATTACAGGGCCGTAACGCTTAGATTCCTTGACCTGACCGCCGCACGAAAGCAAACTCCAAATGTGGGAAGATAGTACGTCTGTCGAACCCATGAGAACCAGCCAACGAACCTTGATCGGGTAACGGTCCCGGTCAAGACAGGGAGGTAGCGAATGCCTGTCACCGTATCCATGACGGTGAACGGCAAGGCAGTTTCGGGGGAAGTCGAGCCCCGCACCTTGCTCGTTCAATTCATTAGAGAAAATCTGAAACTCACTGGTACGCATGTCGGCTGCGACACCAGCCAATGCGGCGCCTGTGTCGTGCATATCGACGGCACATCGGTAAAAAGCTGCACCGTGCTCGCCATGCAGGCGGAAGGGTCGGAGGTCAACACGATCGAAAGCCTCGCCACGAACGACGAACTGCATCCGATGCAAGCCGCGTTCCGCGAAAACCACGGACTGCAATGTGGCTTCTGCACGCCGGGCATGGTGATGAGCGCCGTCGATCTCGTAAAAGAGAATCCCGACCCAAGCGAACAGGAAATTCGCGAGTGGCTGGAAGGCAATATCTGCCGCTGCACGGGCTATCACAACATCGTAAAATCGATAAAGGCCGGCGCGGAAGCGATGCGCAGCTAAAATCCTGAACAGGGAGAAGATGCGATGACCAGCGAGGGAATTGGCGCCTCGGTGCGCCGCAAGGAAGACTACCGGTTTCTCACTGGCAACGGGCACTATCTCGACGATATCAATCGTCAGGGTCAGGCCCACGCCAGTTTCGTGCGCTCGCCGCATGCCGCTGCGAAGATCAACGGTATCGACATATCTAACGCAACGAACGCGCCAGGCGTGATTGCCGTTTTTACCGGCAAGGACTTGGCCGACGACGGCATAGGCCCGCTGATCTGCGGTTGGGCGATCACCAGCAAAAACGGCGATGCGCATAATGCACCGGCCCACCCAGCCCTTGCTGTCGATACAGTACGCTACGTCGGCGACGCGGTCGCCATCGTCATTGCGGAAACGCTGGAGCAGGCAAAGGACGGCGCCGAACAGGTCGCGGTCGATTACGAAGAACTTCCCGCCGTCGCCTCCCCCGTAGGCGCCATGAGTGCTAGCAGCCCACTGGTGCATGACGACGCGCCGGGCAACCTTTGCTACGACTGGGAAATCGGCGACAAGGCGGAAACCGATGCGGCCTTCGAAAAGGCGGCGCATGTCACGCACATGGATATCGTCAACAACCGGCTGATCCCCAATGCGGTCGAGCCGCGCGCGGCAATCGGCGAATACGATGTCGGCGGCGACAACCTTACCCTCTACACGACAAGTCAGAACCCACACGTCGCACGGCTCGTGCTGTCGGCCTTCAACGGGGTTGCACCCGAGCACAAGCTGCGGGTCATCGCGCCCGACGTAGGCGGTGGTTTCGGCTCCAAGATTTTCATCTATGCGGAAGAGACCGTGTGCCTTTGGGCCGCTCGCAAGGTCCGCCAGCCGGTGAAATGGACGGCGGCACGGTCGGAATCGTTCCAGACAGACGCGCATGGCCGCGATCACGTATCCAAGGCCGAATTGGCGCTCGATGCGGATGGCAAGTTCCTTGGCCTGCGGGTCAATACGGTTGCCAATATGGGCGCGTATCTGTCGACCTTCGCAACCTGCGTACCGAGCTATCTCTACGCGACGCTGCTGGCCGGCCAGTACACGACACCGGCGATTTATTGCGATGTGCAGGCGGTCTTCACCAATACGACGCCCGTCGATGCGTATCGTGGCGCCGGACGGCCCGAAGCGACATTTGTTATCGAACGGCTGGTCGAGCAGGCCGCGAAAGAAACCGGGCGGGATCCGGCGGAGCTGCGCCGCATCAATATGGTGCCGGTGGACGCCTTCCCCTATCAGACGCCGGTCATCCAGCAATATGACTGCGGCAATTACGGCGCAGCCTTGGACGTCGCGTTGGACAAGGCTGACTATGCCGGGTTTGCGCAACGCCGAAGCGATGCGGAAGCGCGCGGCAAGCGCCGCGGCATCGGCTTCTCGTCCTATATCGAGGCTTGCGGCATCGCGCCGTCGGCCGCGGTTGGCGCACTGGGCGGCGGCGTCGGACTTTGGGAATCGGGCCAGATTCGCTTCAACCCGACCGGCAACGTGACAATCTTCACCGGCTCTCACAGTCATGGCCAAGGGCACGAGACCACTTTTGCACAGATCGTCGCAACACGCCTCGGCGTGGCCGTCGAGAATGTAGAAGTCGTCCATGGCGACACCGACAAGGTCATGTTCGGCATGGGCACATACGGCTCTCGCTCGGCAGCCGTCGGGGGCTCCGCCTTGTGCAAGGCAGCCGACAAGATCGTCGAAAAGGGCATGAAAATCGCGGCCCACATTCTCGAAGCGTCGGAGGACGATATCGAGTTCACGGACGGCAACTTTACCGTGGCGGGGACCGACAAGACGATGAGCATCGGCGAAGTGGCCTTTGCGGCCTATGTTCCGCACAACTATCCGGAAGGGGTCGAGCCGGGCCTGAACGAAACTGCGTTCTATGACCCGCTCAATTTCTCCTTCCCCGCGGGCACGCATATCTGCGAAGTCGAAATCGACCCGGACACCGGGTCTGTCGAAATCGTCAACTACACAGCCATCGACGATTTTGGCACGGTCATCAATCCGATGATCGTCGAAGGCCAGGTCCATGGCGGCGTTGCGCAAGGTGTCGGGCAAGCGTTACTTGAAGGCTGCGTCTACGATGATGCCGGGCAACTCCTAACCGGGTCGTTCATGGACTACGCCATGCCGCGCGCCAGCACGGTGCCCAGCATCGACGTTGGCATGACCGAGACCCCGTCTCCGCTGAACCCCTTGGGGGTCAAAGGGTGCGGCGAGGCCGGTGCAATTGCCGCACCGGCGGCGACGATCAATGCGGTGGTCGACGCGCTGTGGGATCTGGGCGTCCGTGACGTCCCCATGCCCGCGACGGCATCGGCCGTATGGCAAACCATTCAAAGCGCCGCACAGGCGGCCGAGTAGAGAGGGAAATACAATGTACGAATTCGACTATCAACGGCCCGCCTCCCTCGCCGACGCGGTCAGCGCCCTGCAATCGGCGGAAGACGGTCAGCTTTTGGCCGGTGGACATACCCTGTTGCCGACCCTGAAGCAGCGGCTTGCACGCCCATCTGATCTGATCGATATCTCCAGCATCGGCGAACTGCGCGGCATCGCGGTCGACGGCGACACGATTACCGTCGGCGCGACGACGACGCACGCGGAGGTCGAAGGCTCCGAAGCGGTTCGCAGTGCCATTCCTGCCCTGGCTGACCTTGCCGGCATGATCGGCGACCCGCAGGTCCGACATCGCGGGACGATCGGCGGTTCGATTGCCAACAACGACCCGGCGGCCGACTATCCGGGCGCGGTACTTGGACTCGGTGCGACGGTCGTCACGAACAAGCGGGAAATCACCGCGGACGACTTTTTCCTCGGCCTATTCGAAACGGCCTTGGCCGAAGACGAAATCATCACTGCGGTCCGTTTCTCCAAGCCGGAGAAGGCCTGCTACATGAAGTTTGCGCAACCGGCGAGCCGGTTCTCGCTGGTCGGCGCCTTCGTCGCCAAAACATCCGGCGGTGTGCGCGTCGCTGTGACCGGCGCCGGCCAGGAAGGCGTCTTCCGCGTCACGGAAATGGAAGCCGCGCTCGACGCCAACTTCTCCGCCGACGCGATCGCGAATATCGCCGTGCCGGACGACAATCTGAACTCAGACATTCATGGCAGCGCCGAATACCGCGCTCACCTGATTGGCGTGATGGCGAAACGGGCGATTGCCGGCTGCGGCTGATTGAACGCTTCTTTATGTTAGTTCTGAAACGGCGAGGCGCTTTGGTGCTTCGCCGTTTTTGTATCGGCGCCACATTTCCGCGTAAGCGCGTTCCAGATCGCGCGTGAATTGTTCCGTGTCGTATAAGGGGGAGGTTAATCGCCTCTCCGCGACGCTATCGCGAACCCGGGCAAGCCGGTCCGGCGACCGCGCCAGCTCACAGGCCAGCGCCTTATAATCCTCTAGCGATTCCGTAACCAGTTCCGGCAATCCAAACGCGGTCAGCAAGCTTGCGGAGACGCGGGACGCGAAATGAGTCCCCCTTAGTGTCAGGACCGGAACGCCCGCCCATAGCATGTCGCTGGTCGTCGTATGCCCGTTGTAGATCCGCGTATCGAGCGTGAGATCGGCCAAGGCCGCGCGCTTCAAATGCTGCGCTTTCGGCGCCATATCGGCAAACACCAGACGCTCGCCCGCGATGCCGGCGGCACCCGCCTCGCGTCGCAAATTCTCGACCGCCAACGCATTGTTCGGCAGCAACCAAAGCACTGCATTGGGAATGTCCCGCAGGATTTCCATCCACGCGCCGAACATGACCGGTTCGAGCTTGTAGGTGTTGTTGAACGAAGCGAACACGAACCTGTCCGCCGGCAGCCCCGCCGCTTCCCGCGACACCGGCTCGTCCGCGATCGGCTGATCTCGGTTGTTGACCTGATAGCAATGCGGCATGACAGCAAAGGCCTCGCTATAGGTATCGGCCGTTTCCGGTGGGGTCACGACATCGTCGGTGACGATATAGTCGAAGAAATCAGCACCGCTCGTTCCCGGATAGCCAAGCCACGCCGCCTGCACGGGCGCGGGCCGCAACGCTGCGACGTCGAGCCGGTTCTGCCGCGTGTAGCCCTTTAGATCGACCAGGATATCGATCCCGTCATCGTGAATGCGGTGCGCGGCGGAAATGGTATCGATGCCGGAAAAGTCGACGAACGCGTCGCAGTCCGCCTCGATGCGCCGACGGTACGCACTACCGTCATCGAGCCCACAGGAGTAGGCATGGATGGCAAACCGCGTCCTGTCATGGGCACCGAACAGGCTCAACATCAGATGAGACGTTGCGTGATCGTGAAAATCGCTCGACAGATAACCAATTCGGATACGTGCCCGGTCGCGCGATGCATGTGCAAACACCACATCCCAAGCCGCAACCCGTTGGCCAAGATCGGCGCTCCAGGACTGCGCTACCGCAAGATTCTGACCTGGGTCCGCGCAATGCGTGATGTTGAGGAAAGGGTCTTCGACCGGCGATACACCGGCGTCAATAGCGGCGGCTGTCATCGTGTCGACCCCCACCGCCAACTCGTCGAAGTTGCGCCAATCGCACACGGTCTGCAACGCAGCGAATAAACCCACTGATGCGGGATTGCCCTCGGGCTGCAAGACCAGGGACTCCCGGTAGGCTGCCATCGCCTCTCCAACCCGCCCGCGCAGTTGCTGGCACGCCGCCAAGTGATTGCGGACCTGCACATCCTCCGGTGCAATAGCAACCGCTCGATCAAATATGATGACCGCCGCATCTGGTCCGCGCTCGTCCTGCAGCAGCATTCCCAATGCCAGCACATCGCTGATGTCCGGGGGCTCGAACGATGTGAGAAGCTCGAATGCGCCGATTGCATCAGCCGCACGGCCGGTTAGTCGATACAGGCGCGCCAAGTGGCGTAGTGATACGGCATCGTTCGGGTTCAACGCCGTTGCCCGCTCCAACACTGCGAGAGCATCTGCCGCTTCACCATGCCCGACGAGGAACGCGCCAAGCGTGGCGTGCAAAGCCGGATTGTCGGGATCGAAATCCGCTGCGCTGCGGAGCAATGCGATAGCGCCGGCCGCATCGCCCTGCTGCATCGCAATCAGGCCGCGCAAGAACAGGGCTTGCGCATCGTTCGGCGCGCCATCGAGAATTTCCAGACAAATGGCATCCGCGTCGGCAAGACGCCCGGCCTCGACAAGTTGGACCGCGCTTTGAAACCGCGTTGCCGCGTCGGCCATGACTGCCCTATCGCCAATCGTTCGTGAACCGAACCAAACGGCTCGCCGCCGGAACGGGGATTCCGTATTGTCAGGGTAATGGACGACCAAGCTGCCACGCAACCGCGCACCTTGCTCAAACGCCGATGGGTTCGAGCGGGTCTCGTGGTCCTTGTTGCGCTTGCAATGGTCACCGCACTGGCGTGGACTCAACGGCTCTGGATTGCCGAGCGAGCTGCGATTGCGTTGCTAACCCGCGCGGGCATCGGCCCGGTCGCGCTGAGGATCGAGCGGCTGGATTTCAATAGCGTTCGTGTTTCCAATCTCGCCATTGGTGGAGAGGGCGGCCAGAAAATCGCCGAACTCAACGCCACCTATTCGCTCGCGGATCTGCGCAACGGAGTCGTCGAGGAGGTCAAGGCGAGCGGCCTCAGGCTCCACGGTAAATGGGGACCGGAAGGCCTTTCGCTACAAGGACTCCCAACACATGCCGATTCTGGTGAAAAGGGCGACTCATTCGGCTTACCGATTCGCGTCATGGACCTTGAAGATATCCACGCCAACATTGAAACGCCGTTCGGTACGGCGTCGCTGGTCGCTGCGGGACGTATCAACACGCCGGATGGGAATGCGAGCGATGTGGATGCCTCGTTTCAACTTCAGACCCAGCTTGCCGATGGCTCAGGTACGTTACGCGGCCGTGTGACCGCGACGCGCTTTGCATCGGGCGAAGCGTTCGGCCAGGTGCTCTTGAAGGAGGGCGAAGCAAAAGGTGAAGCCTTTAGTGCAACGACCATCGGAGGTCAGGCACAGTTCATTATTCTTCCCGACCGAGCGCCAGAGCTGGATGCGCGTTTGGACATTGCCGAGCTGACAATTGCCGGCGAACCGTTGCACGACAGCCACATCGCCGTCGGTCTGCGCCGGAGTGACGCCGGACAAATAATTGAGGTGGTATTCACGAATCCCGATGGGCGCGTCAATGCGTTGGGAACTGTGGCCGAAGACGACAAGGGTGCAACGTCTGCGGCGGTTACAATTACCGCCGATATCACGCGCGGCACCATCCGCGCCAAGATGGAAGGCAACGGAACCGCCTCTATCGCTGCTGACGGCCGGATCACCGGCGCCCTCCGCATCGACGAGGGCGACCTAGCGCTGGCAGGAAGCGCCGTCTCAGGGCTTCAAGCAAACGGAACATTCGCCAGAGCCCGCGACGGCACTGTCGAAGGCGAAGCAAGCGCCACGCTGCAAAGCTTCGGCGGCTACGGGCTTATCGGGCAACCGACATCGATGTCAGTCCGCGTATCGAAAGACATTGTCGATGCGCGTGGTGATATTGCGTGGAAAGGCGGAACGCTTGCGTTCCGCGCGCAGGGGCCGCCTGCAGGCCCGGTTGGCCTCGCGGTTAACGGAAAGCTCAACGACGTGCCGTCATCGACACTCATCCCGGAGGGCTATAGGGCGCGTGGCAGCGCCGCATTCGCGCTCAAAGGTGCCGTTCCCGATCCAGTCAATTTGTTAGCAAGCATCGAAGACGACCCTGTCGCGATCCTGAAAACATTGGAGATTCAAGGCTGGATCGAAAGCGATCTTGATACAGTTACCCTCCCAAGTTTCCTGAGCGGCGGCACGTTGTCCGGACGGATCGACCTTACCTCAAATCCCGACGGATTGCAGATCACGACCAATAATCTGCATGCCAGCACGATGTCGATTGCACCCGAGATCATCCCTCCCCCGCTCCGCGCCTACCTCGCTGGCAGCAGCACCAACGTCTCGATAAAGGGTGATGCTAATGCGACATTCGATTGGCACGGCTCTCTAAAAAATCTCGAGTCGACAAAGATAACGGCCAACCTTGCTGGCGATCAGATTTCAGGTCAGTTGGATCTATCGCAGTTGTTCCTGAAGGAGCACCAGCTCCATAGCGCATACCGGCTTGCTGGCGCATTCAACGGTTCTGTCAACGAAGCGATCGCCCCCGTGAAAGCAACAGCCAAATTGTCCGGTCAGGCAGGTTTCGATGGCACTATCGTCTCCCTTTCAGTCGCCCCAAAGAGCGCGATATCGGTAACTTCGCTTGTTGTCCCGGACAAAGTCGAAACGCAGACGCCGGTTTCATTGAACGTCGCTTCACCCACTGTGATCAAACTCGACACAGCCAAAGGCCTGTCTTCTCTGGCCTATGCGGCAACGCTTGTCATCCCGGAGAACCGGTTACGCATCAAAACTGAAGAGGACTGGCTCGAAGCGACATTATCGCCAACGAAGATCGAAGTGCGTGGTTCCGGCACGAACCCGCGCGTTCACGCGAAAAGCGATCTGATCGAGGTCGCCGCATACAAACTGCAGGCCTCCGGCCTTGATCTCAAGTTGGACCTCGCAGACAAGAGCGCCCTCGCCTTTTCGGTCGATGGACTGCGGCACACGGACGCGAAACCGTTTGTCGTCCCTCTGCGCCTAACGGCCTCCGCAGCGCACAGCGAAAACCGGATTACGTTCGAGGGAAGGTTATTCGATCCGCCCGAACAGCTCTCGATCCAACTGCGCGGTCATCACGATCAAACGAATAATAAGGGGACCGCCTCCGTCGACATGCGCAAAGTGACATTCCTGCCAACGGTCCTGCAGCCGGTTCAGCTGTTCCCGTTCCTCGGCCGCACGTTGAAGGAAGTCGATGGCGAGGTCGACGCTCTGGCGGATTTTGCGTGGGGTGACGGGCAGTTCGATTCGTCGTTGGAACTGTTGGTTACCGCCGCTTCGTTGAAAGCAGACGAGTTCACACTCGAGAACGCCGCAACGGTCGTTCAATTCGACAATCTGTTCCCCCCATCGACACCACCCAATCAGGAAATCAGTATCGGTGCCCTGGATATCGGAATCCCGCTACTGAATGGCCGGGCGGAGTTTCAGCTAAAAAGGGATGGCCGTATCGAAGGCGCATTGCGGGAGCTGGACTTCTTCGGTGGCCGCATCGAAACCGAAGCCTTCACCATTCCAAAATCGTTCGATGGATTCACAGTCCCGCTACTTGTGAACGGCGCGGAACTCGAAGATCTGCTGCAACTGGTGCAGCCCCAGGACCTTGACACTACGGGAACACTAAACGGCCGGATTCCCATCGTTGTCGAGAACGGGCAGGTTATTATCCGTGGCGGCGTGCTCGAAAGCGCCGATGGAGGCGGACATATCCGTTATCGGCCGGATAAGGAGATCCGCTCAGGCCTGGGCAGCGCCAACGAAGGCATGGATTTGCTGCTCCAGATCGTCGACGACTTCACCTATGAGTCCGCCCGTGTCACGCTCGATGAAGATGCCTTCGGCGACGTTGCCTTTCGTTTCCAGATAAAAGGGAATAATCCTTCCGTTTACAAAGGGATACCGGTTCATCTTAATGTCGCAGTAGATGGCCCGTTGCGCAAAATTGTAAGCCAAGGGCTAAAAACCTATGCTCTGCCCGAGCGGCTGCTATCACGGATTCAGGAATTCAAGGACGCGCCTCAATGAGCCGGAAATTCTGGCATTTGAAGGTCGAAATCGTCATATTCCCCTCATGACTTTCGCTTCTAACCCAGGAATGGCGCACGGCCTCATCGCGATGGCCGCAATGGCCTTGATCGCAGGATGTACGCCGGAGGTGCAGATCCGCGCCCCGGAGAAGCCCATCGTGATTAATCTGAACGTCAAGATCGAACAGGAGATCCGCGTCAAGGTCGAGAAGGACATCGACGATTTGCTGCTCAAGAACAAGGATTTGTTTTAGTCATGCTGGCCGGAACCATCAGAACCTCCCTCTTCTCGCTGCTTGCTGTCCTGGCACTGCTGTTGTCCTCCCCCGTGCAGGCGGATGCGCTGGATGACGCCCTGCAAAAAGGCCTCGTCGGCGAGACGCCCCGCGGCTACGTCGCCCCGGTAAAGTCGCCTAGTGCCGCCGTCACAAAACTTGTGAACGACATCAACGCGCGTCGTCGCGCGGCCTACCAGAACATTGCAAAGAAAAACGGGCTCACGCTGCAAAAGGTCGAAGCCGTCGCGGGCGCACGGGTTATTCAGCGCGCACCGGCAGGCACCTACTACAAGAACAGTAGTGGCGCGTGGCAGCGAAAATAGCATTCGCACCGATCAGATAACGTAAAGGCCAACGGATATGGACATACCGAAGTCCGTGGAAGACACCCATGCGCTGCTTGCTGACGGACAGTACGTCGCCGACAGAAGTCTGGCGACCGCGCTCTACTTGTCGCTGAGCCTTAACCGGCCGCTTTTCCTCGAAGGCGAGGCGGGGGTTGGTAAAACCGAAATCGCAAAAGTCCTGGCGCAGACCCTGGGCCGGAAGTTGCTGCGTTTGCAATGCTATGAAGGGCTCGACGCCGCTTCGGCCGTCTATGAATGGAACTACGCGCTGCAGATGGTCGAAATCCGCATGGCCGAAGCCGTCGGCGACCGGGACCGCACGGCGCTGGAAGGCGATATCTTTTCCAAGCGCTTCCTGATAGAGCGGCCGCTGCTCCAGGCATTGGAGCCCGCGCCTGGCGGTCCGCCGATCCTGCTGATCGACGAACTAGACCGCACAGACGAGCCGTTCGAAGCGTATCTCCTCGAAATACTCTCCGATTTCCAAATCACGATCCCGGAAATTGGCACGATCACCGCCGATGAGCCGCCGCTGGTCATCATCACGTCAAACCGTACGCGCGAAATTCACGACGCACTCAAGCGCCGCTGCTTCTACTACTGGGTCGATTACCCGGATGCGGAGCGAGAGCTCGAAATCCTTGCCGTCAAGGCGCCGAACGCCCCAGCCGATCTGTCACGGCAGATCGTCGGTTTCGTGCAGAAACTCCGGGAACTTGACCTTTTTAAGCTGCCCGGCGTGGCGGAAACAATCGACTGGGCAGAAGCCCTGACACAGCTCGATAAGCTCGCGCTCGACCCGGACTGCATCAACGATACGTTGGGCACGCTGCTGAAGTATCAGGACGATATCGCCAAGATTCGTGGCAGCGAGGCGAGTCGGATCCTGAGCGAAGTCAATTCGGACCTAGCCGGGGCGGCCGAGTGACCGATACCACGACTTCGGTAGAGAGTGGACTGATCGCCGCCAACATCATGCATTTCGGCCGTGCGCTGCGGGCGGCGGGCCTGCCCGTCGGCCCCGGCCGCGTGCTGGATGCGATCCGCGCGGTGCAAACGGTCGGCCTCGAAAACCGTAGCGACTTCTACTGGACGCTGCATGCAGTTTTCGTCAACCGGCGCGACCAGCGCGAATTGTTCGATCAGGCTTTCCACGTCTTCTGGCGCAACCCGAAGATCCTCGAACGCATGATGTCGCTGGTTCTGCCTTCGTTCGGTGACGACACCGAAGCGCCGCAGGAATCGCTGTCGCCACGCGTCGCGGCCGCATTGGCAGGCGACGATGCATCACAGAGCAAGGACGAAGAGCGGGAAACGGAAATCACGCTCGACGCGGCGATGACCTGGAGCCGGGCCGAAACGCTCAGCGACAAGGATTTCGAAAAGATGACGGCAGCGGAAGTCGACGCCGCGCATCGCGCCATTCACAATATGCGCTTGCCGATCCTGGATATCCCGACCCGCCGTTTCCGACCCGACCCGACCGGTGGCAATGTCGATATGCGCGCCACCATGCGCGCCGCGCTACGCCATGGCGGCGATATCATTCCGCTGCGCACTCGAAGCCGGCGGCGGCGCCGGCCTCCACTGGTGATCCTCTGCGATATCTCCGGCTCGATGGACCGCTACGCCCGAATGCTGATCCACTTTATGCACGCCGTCACCAACGATCGCGACCGCGTGCATACGTTGCTATTCGGCACACATCTGACCAATGTGACGCGATATTTGCGGCACAAGGATATCGATATTGCCTTGGAAAAGGTCGCGGATGCGGTGACCGACTGGTCCGGCGGCACCCGAATCGGTACTTGCCTGCACGACTTCAATAAATACTGGTCACGGCGCGTACTCGGTCAGGGCGCCGTCGTCCTGTTCATCTCCGATGGGCTCGACCGGGATGCCGGCGAGGGCGTTGCGCGCGAAATGCGGCGCCTGCAGAATTCCTGCCGCCGGCTCATCTGGCTCAACCCGCTCTTGCGTTACGACCAGTTCGAGCCCAAATCATTAGGGGTAAAGGCGCTTTTGCCCTTTGTGGATGATTTTCGTCCGGTCCATAATCTTAATAGCTTGACGGAACTGGCCGACGCGCTGAACCGGACCGGACCTAGAAACAGCGCAGAAATGGCCAATTGGCGCGGGAGGGCTGCATGACGGATACGCAAATGCTCGATCATGACGATGTACTGGAACGCGCGGCAGCGTGGAAGGAAGGCGGCGACGCAGTCGCGCTGGCGACGGTCGTCTCGACCTGGGGCTCGTCCCCACGGCAGGTCGGCAGCCGCCTCGCGATCAAAGGCGACGGCGCGTTTATCGGCTCCGTGTCTGGTGGCTGCATCGAAGGTGCCGTCGTCGAAGAAGCGCTGAGCGCGATAGAAGACGGGAATACCCGTGTTCTCGAGTTCGGCGTCACGGACGAAATGGCCTGGGAGGTCGGACTCGCTTGCGGCGGCGAAATATCGATCTTCGTCGAACGGCTCGACTGACCTGATTCTTTGTACGAGAAATAATATGAAGCTCACAAACCTTACGGCTCTTAACGAAGCGCGCGCCGCCGGAAAATCCGTTCTCCTGTTTTCCGATGTAGAACGCGGCGCGGAAACCCTGACCATTGATGGCGAAGGGTCGGGCGATATAGAAATCACAACGGCCCTCAAGGAAGCGGGGGAGAAGGCGCACAACGAAGACCGCGGACGGCTCGTCGAAATCGACAACAAGCGAATTTTCATTCAGGTCTTCAATCCCGCGCGGCGGATCGTCATCGTCGGCGCCGTTCACATCGCACAGCCCCTGGTGCCGATGGCGCGGCTGGCCGGATACGCCGTGACGATCGTCGACCCGCGCGGCGCCTGGGCCACGCCAGAGCGCTTTCCCGATATCGAGATCGACCGTCGCTGGCCGGACGAAGCGTTGGAAGCGCTGGAGCCGGACAGCCGTACCGCCATCGTAACCTTGACCCACGACCCCAAGCTGGACGATCCGGCCTTGACCGTGGCGCTGCGGTCGGACGCGTTCTATATCGGCGCGCTCGGCGGCAAGAAGACCGCCGGAAAACGGGTCGCACGGCTGACCGAAGCCGGCTTCGGCCCTGCCGATTTTGCGCGCATTCGCGGACCCGTGGGCCTCGACATCGGGGCGATATCACCGGCTGAGATCGCCGTTTCTATTGTCGGACAGATTACCGAAACGCTGCACAGGCCGGAGAGAGCCGCAGCATGAAGTTCGGCGAGACGCCGCTAGAAGACGCAATCGGTGCGATCCTTGCGCACAGCGTCCGCACCGGCAAAACGTCGCTGAAGAAAGGCCGCATCCTGCTTGACACCGACATCGCGCTATTACGCAGCGCGGGTGTCGAAACGGTGGTTGCAGCGCGACTCGAACCCGACGATGTCGATGAAGACACCGCAGCGGCGCGGATTGCGACTGCGGCCGCAGGCGGCAATCTGGAGATTTCCGCCGCCTTCACCGGCCGCGTAAACCTCTATGCGAAAACCGCCGGCATTGTCGATTACGACTTGGGTCGCCTGAATGCGATCAATCTCGTCGATGAATCGGCAACTGTTGCCCTTCTCCCGCCCTACCAGCAGGTCGCACCGCGCCAGATGGTCGCGACGGTTAAAATCATTCCCTTCGCAGCTCCCGAAGCGGTCGTCGCCGCGTGCGAAAAGTTGGCAAGCGGCGGTTTGGTCCGCGTCGCGCCCTATCGCCCTCGATCCGTTGGTCTGGTCCAGTCCAGCCTGCCTGGAACGAAAGAGTCGGTGCTCGATAAAACGACCAGGGTGTTGAGCGACAGGGTTACAGCGTTGGGCGGCACCGTTCAGGCGGAGCGGCGCTGCGTGCACAGATCGGATGCGATCCGCGCCGAGATCGAGACACTGCTCAACGACGGCTGCGAGATGGTGCTTATCGCCGGCGCATCCGCCATTACCGACCGCCGCGACGTCATTCCCGCCGCCATCGTCGAAGCCGGTGGTGCAATCGACCATTTTGGGATGCCTGTCGACCCCGGGAATCTGCTGCTGCTCGGCCATGTAGGCGATGTGCCGACCTTGGGCTTACCAGGATGCGCGCGGTCGCCGAAATTAAATGGCGCAGATTGGGTGCTACAACGTTTGTTCGCCGACATACCGATCACGGGACACGATGTGATGGCAATGGGCGCTGGCGGCCTGCTCAAAGAAATTCCTGCTCGCCCCCTGCCCCGCGCCGAAGCGACCAAGGCATCTGTGCCAAGCGCACCGAAAATTGCCGCCATCATCCTTGCCGCCGGGCAGTCGCGGCGCATGGGAACCGCCAATAAACTGCTGATCGATTTGGACGGCAAGCCGATGGTAGTACGGGTCGCCGAAGCGGTGTCAGCTTCCCAGGCTGCGCTCCTCATCACCGTTCTCGGTCACGAGGCTGGCAAGGTTCGAGCCGCCTTGGATGGCGAGGATATCCGGTTCGCGGACAATCCGCATTACGCGGACGGCCTCAGCACGTCCCTCGCCGCTGGCCTCGAAGCGTTGCCGGAGGATGTGGACGGCGTGCTGATCTGCCTTGGCGATATGCCGCGCGTATCGTCGCGCGAGATCGACCGCCTGATCGCCGCATTCGACCCGCTCGAAGGCCGCGCGATCTGCGTTCCGACCTATAACGGAAAGCAAGGCAACCCGATCCTGCTGGCCCGGCGCTTTTTCGGCGAGATGCTGGAAATTACCGGAGACAGAGGTGCGCGCCATTTGATCGATGGCTATCAGGAGCTAACCTGCGAAGTCGAAATGACCGGCGACAGCGTGCTTGTCGATGTCGACACACCCAAGGCACTGGAAGAACTACGGGCTTAAATTATTTAAGCCTGCGATCGAGGAAATCGATCACGAGCCGGGCCAATCCGTAATCGAGAAGATCGTTGTGCTGTCCCTCGGGCAGAAAATGCGCTTCCTTTGGCTCCGGTGCCGCATCGAATAACATACGGGCGAACTTCGGCGGAATAACGCGGTCGCGTTCGCCATGAATAACGAGGATCGGCGCGGTGACCTTGCTAATGCGCGATGCCGAATCCAGCGTGTCCCGGACGAGCCAGCGCGCTGGTGTGTACCAGTAGTGATATTGGGCAAGCTCTGACATATTGCTGTACGGCGCTTCAAGCACTAACGCGCCAATGGTCTGTGCCGCCGCCACGGCGACAGCCGCCCCGCTACCGAGCGACTCGCCGTATAGCACGATCCTCTCATCCGCGATGCCCGCCCCCTTCAGAAAGGCCAGTCCCGCCCGCGCATCGGCAATTAGACCGTCTTCGCTCGGATTGCCGCCGGAACCGGCATTATACCGGTAGCTCAGCAGCAGGACACCGTACCCCGCATCGAGATAGTCGCGAACCTTGTCTGCCCGGTCCCCGATATGACCACTGTTTCCGTGGAAGTACGCAATCGCCGGCTGGGTTTCGTCGCGCGGCTCGCGCCACCACCCCAACAGATCAAACCCATCTTCAGTCGGCACGCGAACCGCGGCCATCTCCGGCACGCGATAACCCGCTGAATCGGGCACGGCTTGATTGGGGTGGTAGAGCAGCGACCGCTGCATAAAGAACAGCGCTACGATCAGGATCGCGTAGACGCCGAACGCGGTAGCAATATATTCCATAATTCTCCGGCCCGACCGCATCGCCGCCTCGTGAACACGCTGCCTACATGCTGATAGCGATATCAACAATTGTTAATGAAATCGCGCCATTAGGCGTGAGCGGTAGGTAAAGCAATTATCTTTTGATCGCAACCATGCGGCAGCCTAGGAGTGTCGGCGGGATGCTCGGAACGCCGCATAGACGCCGGCCAATACGAGCGACATCCCAAGCAACTGAGTCGTCGAAATCGGCTCATTCAACAGAACCCAAGCGAACAACGCGGCAGCAACCGGCGCGGACAGGAGTGCAAGCGCAGAGAAGCCGGCCGGTAGGTGGGCCAAAGCCCAAACGATGAAGCCCTGTCCCGCCGCTTGGGAAATTACGCCCAGCGCAATCATCAGCATCCAGTCACGCAGTGTGCCTGGGATTACCGTTCGTCCAGCCATAAGTGCCGCCATTAGCAGAACCGGTGTAGCAACAGCGCAGGTCCACGCATTGATGACTGCACTGGAAAAACGCGCGCGCAGGCGACTCGCCGTCAGGATATAGCCCGCGTAACACAGCCCCGCAACGACCCCCAACCCGTCGCCCAGCAATCGTTCCCCGCCGAATCCGGCGCTGGTCCCCACCATCATCGCTGCGCCGGCGATCCCAATGGCAATACCGGCCGCGAGCCCTGCAGAAATTCGCTCCCCAAACAGCAGCCAGGCACCCAGGGCGACATAGATCGGTTGTGCGTTCAGAAACAGGATTGCGTTGGCGACGGCGGTCAGTTCGATCGCCCAATGCAGCGCCAGCAAATCACCGGCGAAGAACAGACCGCACAGTGCAAGCAGCCAGCGGTCGTTCTTCATCGGCGTATTCGACGGATCGCGTGGACGCTCGACAAGAACCCAGCCCCACATCAGCGGCAGCGCCCAGGCCATCCTATGAAAGGCCGACGCGGACGGGTCGAGCTCGGTCAGCCGCACGAATACCGGATTCAACGCCGTCGCGGACGCCCCCACGACAAGCGCCAAAACGGCGTAAAAACCGAGTCTATGGCCGCCGGACTCGGTCATCACGACGGTATTAAAATAGTGCATTCAATGAGTTGCGATATCATTCGGTAAAGCTTTCGCGAGGCGCACGGATATCGTGCGCTAACGGTGCTAACTCCAGCGACCATGCAACACTTTGAACGGGAAGATCGAATGATAACCCTCTCGCCGCAAACAGCGCTGCATTTCTTCGTTCTTTTATTGGCGCTCGGCACAACCGCCTGTCAATACACCACGAACGACCCTGAGCTGCTTCGGGAAATCCAATACATCGAGGATATGAGCCCAGGCTCCTAGATCGGATCAAGTTTAGACGAACCCATTATATGGGTTCGGATGATCTTGTGAATCCGATCGCTGTCAATAAGTTAGATCAGATTCACACGGTTGTTGGATCGCCAAAGGCGATTCCAACAAACCCTGATCTGATCTAGCGTTCCAACCTAACTGCCGGCCTCGAAGTAGAAGCGGGTATCGGTGCGGCGAATGGCGAGCTTCACATCCTGGCCTGCCCGAACCGGCAGGTCGCGATCCAGGAACTGAGCCGTGCGGTGCCAGTGGTTGAGGTTCGTCTCATGGCGCGTCGAGAGCGCGACCTCGTCGTCCAAATCAAGCTCAAACCAGACCGTAACCGCGTGCCCAGTGCCGGACTCGATTGCCGCCAGCGTCACCGTTTCGATGTAGTCCGTCCCGGCAAAATCGGGCGGATTGCGAAAATCGTACCGTGCGATCTCAAACGGTTCGCTCAGCGCGCGGTGGCTCTCCCGTTCCGCATCGAAGGGCACATGCGTGTGCGGGTTTCGGAACAGCTCGAACTCACCGAAATCGAAACCGCAAATTTCGTGGACTGGGTTGATCGTGCGCTCGCTTGGCCATTCGATCAGGGTGCCCCAAACGCGCGCCGCCGCCGGAATAACCTTCGCATCCGGCCGGATCAAATGTCGCGTCGCGTGGCGCAACGCAGGTACAACTCCCTCGCCAATCAGTGAGACATCGAGAATTTCCGAAATAACGACACTCGCCGGCTCCGGCAGGTCCTCCCCCACGACAAGCTCGTTCGACTGCTTGCTCAGAACGGTGATGATATCGTCGTAGCCGTTGCGCGCGATGATGCGCCGTGCCATCTCGGCCATCGGCTGTAGCAGTTCGCATGCGATGACGCGCTTTGCGCCGGCCCGCGCCGCCATCATGGCTAACAGCCCGCTGCCGGTTCCAATGTCGAGCACGATATCACCGGGGGTTATCGCCTTCTCGATAGCCTTCCGGTAGACTTCGTTGCGCCCGGTATCGTTGATCATCGGAAGATGCCACGACGGCACAAGGCGCGAATAGGCGTCGCGAAGATTGCGTTTGAGCGCATGGCTTTCGGGCATTTTCTCAAGCCCGCGCCGGAAGGCACGGATCGCCCCATCCAGATCGCCTGACGCGGCAAGCGCACGACCGAGATAATCGTGCACGGCAGCGTTTGCGAATTCCGCCGACAGCGCCCGCTGAAAAAATCGCGCCGCATCGGCATAACGGCCGAAATCATAGAGGACAGCGCCATGATTGAAGGCGACACGGCCGTCGTCGCCATTCGCGGCGAGCGCCTTTTCCGATGCCGCCAACGCGTCAATCAGGCACCCTTCTTCGCGCAGCAACACCGATAGTTCCACCGCGGAGTCGCATTCGTCACCATCGATCGCCACCGCCTTGCGAAAAGCGACCAGGGCCGCAGCGGCAGCCTCGCGGCCTTTCTCTCGGCGCCATGCCATTCCCAGATTGTGATGCGCATCGGCATCGTCGGGCCGAACCTTGGTTACCGCCTCGAAGCACGGCCGCGCTTCCGCATGGTTACCGCGCCGCAGAAGGATCAGGCCGAGATTAAAATTGATGTCTGCATCTTCAGGTGCGAGTTCGAGGGCGCGCCGCAACAGTGTTTCCGCCTCCGTCACCTCGTCCTGATCGATCAGGATCGCTGCGAGATTGTTGTAGGCGTCCGCCTCATCGGGCGCCTGGCTGATTGCCAACTCAAGCAATCCCCGGGCGTCCTCGAAGTCCCCGCCCATATAGACGACAACACCAAGCCGACGGAGCGCATCCACATTGTCTGGCTCGAGCGCGAGCGCTTTGCGAAACGCTGCCTCGGCATCGCCGCGCCGCCCCTGCTCAACCGCAGCGACACCTTCTTCAATCAGTTTGCCAATTTCGGGGTTCTGCGCGGACGCGCTACCATTGTTGCTGTGCGAAACGTGCTCGACCATGCATCCCTCTGGAAAATAGGCGTTTCCCACGTCTCTCATAATATTGCCGAGATATGCCGAACGTATCGAAGCATCGAAAGCAGGGCCGCCGCGCCGCCATCATAATATTCCCGTGCCTTCTGACAAGCGGTTAGCGTGACTTGGCGAGGATATAGGCGGGAATTAGGGCGCCAAGAAATACGATACCGATCAGCAGGAACCCATCCTGGAATCCCATCGTATTGGCCTGCGCCTCGATCACCTGCCCGAGATGATCCAGGGCCAGCGGAAACTGCAGCGAAGACGGGATACCTCCCTCGCCCAGCAAACTTTCGACACGGCCGATTAACTCGCGGGTCGCCGCGTTGTCAGCCGTCTGTGTTGTCGTTACCGCTTCGCTATGGAACTCCGTCCTCATTTCAAGTGCAACCACGAGCGAATTGATGCCTGTCGCACCGCCGAGCTGGCGGAAGAAATTGATTGTGCCGGACCCCTGATTGAGTTTCTCGGGCGGCAAGGCACGCAGGGCCGTCGCCATGAGGGCAGGATTGATAAAGCTCATCCCGAAACGTCCGATCATGCCGAAAAAGGCGAGGGTCCAGAACGGCGTGTTGACGTCTACCCCGGCGAGCAGAAACGCACTAACGGCAAAGCAGATCAATCCGCCCATGATCGGGTAGTGCGGCGGTATTGTATCTGACAGCCTGCCGGTGAATGGGAGCAAGCCAACGACCACGAGGCTGGCGGGAAGTAGCATGAAACCGGCGATCGTCGGCGAGTAGCTTTGCACGAGCTGCCCGAAAACCGGCATCGCATAGGTCGAGGCAAAGTTTCCCGCGCCAAAGACAAACGCGATCACCACAGCGGAGGAGAATTTCGGATCGCTCAGGAGGCTCATATCGAGCATCGCCGAGCCGGGTCGGAACTGCGAGACGACGAAGCCTGCCGTCGCCGCAATGCCGACGACCATCTGTGTGATGATAATGTCCGACCCCCAGCCGTCGCGCTGACCATTGCCAATCGTCGACATCAGGCAATACAGTGCGACGCACAGCAGGCCATAGCCAACCCAATCAAACGACTTTGCGGGGCCGGCGGGACGCTGGGAGGGCATGAAGAAAACGCCCATGAGCAACGCCGCGACGACAAGTGGCAGCGGCACCCAGAAAATCGTCCGCCATGTCATCAAATCCGCGGTAACGCCACCCACGACTGGCCCGAAACCGAGCGCCAGCATGAGGCCCATGCCGTAAATCCCCATCGCAAAGCCGCGGCGGTCGGAGGGAAAGACCTGAAACAACGTCACCATGACCAGCGGTTGAACAATGCCCGATGCAAATCCCTGCAGGACTCGGCCGAAAATAATGCCGTCCAACCCCGGGCTGACGCCGCAGATGACGCCGCCCACGAGAAAAAGAGACAGGACCGAAATGAAGGCGCCCCGCTGCCCCAACCGCCCCACAACCCAGGCGTTGAGCAGCTGGCTCGCCGTCATCGTCGTAATGAATGCGGTCTGCAGAAACTGCGCCTTGTCCTGGCCAACGCCATAGGCCCCCATCACATCGGGGACTGCAACGTTCACGATCGTCCCAGTCAGCACCATCGTAAAGGACGCAGTCATGCCGCAAACGGTCACCAGCCAGCGGTAGGCAGGGCCGTATTGGGCGAATAAATCCTCGGTACTGACGCTGTTCACGGCGCTTTTTGTGACCCAAAATGTCGCGCCGCGCGCCGTAACCCAGACTGTCCGCGCGGCTCCATGGTTAACGTTTCATTACTTTTTCGGGGACGCAAAACCCTGTATAACACTGACTTCGCTATGGTGAAATTTGGATGCGCGTAGAACACGCAAGAGTCGCAGCTTAAATGAGCAACGCCAACGTAGTCGACTTCCGCGATACGGAGAAAATTGAAGGAGAAATCCTGGTCGCGCTGGCGCACGACCGGTCAGCGCCCGCACGCCGTGCACTGGTCGAAGCGGTAACCGAGCTCCCGGCCTCAGAGGATTCAGGCACTAGCCAGCGTGAGCGCAAGCTTATGTTCGATATTCTGCGCCGGCTCGTCCATGAAGCGGAAATGGCGGTACGGCGGACAATCAGCCTACGCCTGTCCGAAATGGAAGATGCGCCACGTGATCTCGTCCGTTTGCTGGCAAACGACAAGATCGAAATCGCCTACCCGATTTTGACCAAAAGTGGCGCTCTTGAAGACGAGGATCTGGTCGAAGTCATTGAACACCGTACGTTCGAGCATCAGTTAGCGGTCGCGATCCGTAACAATATCAGCGAGTCGGTGGCAGACTCGCTCGTGGATACCGGCGACAAGAACGTCATCAAGTGCCTGCTTCAGAACAGCACCTCCAAGATATCCCGCGCGACCATGGAATATCTGGTCGAGCAATCGGAGCGCGAGGATGTCTTTCGTGAGCCGCTGGTACGTCGTAACGATCTCGGTAAAGATCTTGCGCAACGCATGTTTCTCTGGGTGTCGCAGTCCCTGCGCGAGGTTATCGCCAAGGATTGGGATCTTGATGAGCGCACTGTCGAACGGCTTATCACCGAGGCCGGGCAGCGGACCTGGAATGATGGCGATACCGCGCAGATTCGACAGACCAAGGCGCAGCAATTAGCCGAAACCCTGGAAGAACAGGGTCTGTTAAGCCCTGACTCGATGTTGCGCATATTGCGAAATGGCGATGTCGCGCTGTTCATCGCGATGTTCAGCCGGCTTACGCGCCTGGAAGACATTTTCATCAAAAGAATTGTTTTCGACCCCGGCGGGCGAGCCCTCGCTGCTGCTTGTATCGCAGCCGGTGTGGATGAAGCGGGGTTTCGCCAAATCTATGGATTTTCCCGAAAAGTGCGACCACCGTCCCCAAAGGGGCGCCGCACTTATCAGGAAGCGCTTTACTATTTCGCGAAAACGTCGGCGGAAGCGGCGAACAACATCGTAAAGGGCTGGCAAAGCCATCCCAATCCCGCGGGCATGTGGGACTTGAGCGTCCCCGGCTAGCGGAATAGCTCCACCTTAGGTCGTGAACTCATAAACTGCGCCGGTCTTGACGGCAATATTTCGTGTTTTGGCAAGGAGTTAGGAGCGGAGCGATGCCTGAGCATCGCGACCGACGACACGACGCTGTCCAGGGCGCGAAATCCTGCCGCCCTGAAGGGTCGCGTTTTGGGCCGTTTTCGGCAGGAGAGCGTTCGGAAGCGGGCCATAAGCCCGGTGAGGACGTTCGACGCCCCGAAAACGGCCCAAAACGCGATCAAGACCAGCGCAGTTTATGAGTCCATGACCTAAAGCAGAACCACGCCGTCGTCGTCGTTCGGCGGTTCCTCTTCCTGGGCCTCCGGTACATCAATCGGCGCAATGCTGATGGACAGGAGCAGATCCATTCCCTGCCGCATGTCGGACATGATGAACTCCGCCTGACTGATAGGGCCGGCATCCCGGTCGCCAAAGCGCTCATGCCAAGCCTGCAGCTTGACGGAAAGCCCACAAAGCACCCCACCCACCGTCGTATGGCTGCTTTCGATCATGGTCTTCAATTTGTCGAACGACTCGGCTGTGATGTTCGACCACATGGCACTCGTCTGCCGGTCGAAGGCCGCAAAATGCCCTTCGAGCGTGGCCTTGATGGCGGCGAAATTATCGGTCATCTCGTCCAGTGTCCGCATCAGATTGGCGTTCTGCCGCAATTGATGATTTTCGCGAATGTTTTCCATAGCGGCGGAAAAGGATAACAGCTGCGGCTCCAACGAATTCAGGCAGTCCCGAAAATAGGCAAGCGACAGAAAGGTATCGCCATAATCCTCAAGGAATCGAGGCAGTTCGGTAATGCCAATCTTCAATTTCTCCGTAACCAGCCTGAGATTTTTTAGGGCCTCATCCCGATCCGGGTTGTCAAACATGGCGATCAGTTGGGTCACATCGGTGATTTCCGTCTGATGATCCCCATAAATTTGATGGAGCAATGGCCGTGTGAACCCCACCATGTATTTCGTAAGCTGCGCTCGTTTTTGTTCCGAGAGGCGCAGGCTCTCGACACCTTCGACATCAATACCCATTGCGCGCAATTGGATGCGCAGGCTGTACACGTCGAAGCTATTCAGTGCCGCAAGTGCGCGAATCTTCTCCCCATCGTCCGCGCCTTCGGCTTCGGCGATATCGAACGTTTGTTCGAGCGCTGCCGGGTCGAGGAGGCCGCTACCGGTGCTCGCGCCGCTGAAGATCTCAATCATACCCTGCATGCGGACATTCTTCACAAGACGGGCGCGGGACAACGCCGCCGACTTCAGTGGAATGATGTCCAGCGGCAATAAATGCAAGGAATCCTTCTCAAAATCGGCTTCCTTGGCGGATCGCTGCGGGGACTGTCCGGCAGTCCGGGAGTTCATGAAATCACTATCCTATCCGCGCGCATTTCATTTCGGCTATTCCCTGTAAAACGACCCAACTATTACCTCTTAGAGTATTATTGTCGATCTTCGTCAATACTGATTTGCTCCCAGCAAGGAGCCGCAAAGAGCATCATCCTCTCTGATCTGACCCTCCACATAATGCGTCCATAATATCACGATCACTTAGTTGCGAGCGCCAAAATCCGGCGTAACCGTGTGATTAGGGCCAATATCGCTCCCTATCAGGCCTCATTTTTCACGTCAGGTTTACCATTTCTTGTGATCCTTTGAGCAGCATGTGAGGCCGTTACACGCCAAGTTAGCAATAATAACAGATACTCCGCCTTTGATTGGTTGAGCGCTTGAAAGCATGATCTTGAAAAAACACTACTTTGTTACCGCTATCGTCGTTGGTGTATTCGTTGTCGCCGCTGCAGACTGGTCCCGTATGCCGGCGGTTGCCGAGTCACCTGCATCCAAACAGACGCCATCAGGCTTCAGCGGAGATCCCAACAAGCCTCGTCGGCACTTCAGAGCCCGCGATGTGGCCGAATTGAGCGCCGATGAAACGCGCGACATGTATCGGCAAATTCGAAACCGTCTGGCGGCTGGCTATGGGATATCGGGAGACGCTACGGCTAAAGCCTATCAAAGCTGGCCGCTCCTCAACACGACTCCCTATCGCTCCGCGACGCACGGGCAACGGTTCGTCAACAATTTTATAAACGGCGCCGCGTCCGCATATGATAAGCATGAGGCGGCGGGAATCTTGCCGACTGGCGCCATCATTGCCAAAGACAGTTTCGTTGTCGCAACGAATGGTACCGTCACACCTGGGCCCTTGTTCATCATGGAAAAGATGGAAAAAGGGTTCAACTATGTCAGCGGAGATTGGCGTTACTCTATGATCATGCCAGACGGCAGTAACTTTGGCGTCACGAATGGCGCAAACTCTGAACGCGTTGAGTTTTGTATTGGTTGCCACCTCGCGCGTGAAAAGTATGACCATCTCTTCTTCGTTCCAAAGGCGTACCGTCGAAACTAGCAAACAGCGCCAAGCATCAAAGACGACCATGGGTGTGTCATCCGCTCAGTGTGAAACAGCAGGTAAGCGCCCAACGCATCGGCAGGCCCAACGCAAACAATATCGTTGTTTGACATTATCGGACGAATCTCTCCGCGCCTGAGCACCCGTTCCGTCGTCTCCAGATCAACGCTTCTTATTCCCTGCCCTACAACATAGGGCATATCCGGCGGCTCGAAGCCCGGCAGTACCGCCGCAACGCGTTCGGCTCTGGCAACCAGGATCCGTCCTCGATCCAAGGCAATCGAGTAGAAGTCCCCAGTTGCTGCTGCATCCCGGTTCGTGAACCGACTAAATCGATCCGCCGCCTCTAAAGGGTCGTCGACGCAGATCAACAAGTCGGTCAGCCCGTCCGCCCTGTTGTCATGTACGGATACGCCCGGCGTCCAAAACAGTTCGGGCGTATGCGTGGTGAGCATTTGCACTCGCCCCTCCGGCATGACATCGGATTCCGTGCGCAAGATCGAATAAGCCATCTGGCGCCCTCCGTCTGGCGCAGAGATACGGCGGCGCAAGTTGACCAACGGCTGCATGGCGAATCCTGCGTCGAGCAACCTGGTGCGCTGTCTCTCCATATCCGGGTTCGTCAGGGCGATAACGTGGAGGCCCTCGTAGCGAGCCAAGCCTCGGCGCAACTGGCCCGCGAGCGGCGTCTCGCTTGTCGCCGCGAGGATTTCAATGAATCCTCTCCGCAACTTCGCAAGCCGGTTCGATGTACCGGATGGAACCAATTCTCCCGCCGCATCTGAATTATATTGCACGTTGACAGAAGAAGTCTGAAATCCTAACCGCGCCAGTCGATTGCCCGCCTCGTGGAGATCGCTTGCAAAGTACCCAACATGATCGAGGAACACCTCCTCCCCCTTCGGCATCTGGCGATCGATCCATTCGACAGTCATGTGCAACTCTCCCCAGCGTTCGGCACAAATTACGAGTTATATCCTCAATGCATTTTTTGGCCGTAGATTCATAATATTTTGCATTGTCACTTGCTAATAGCAATTTACTAATTTAAATTTTAGTTACTTGCTAAATAAAAGTAACATAGGAGAAAGAATTATGAGTACCGTTTTCACAGGCGGTTGCCTTTGCGGCGCGGTTCGTTATCAAAGTTCGGAAGAACCAGTCTTGGGCGGGCACTGCTACTGCACCGACTGCCGCAAGACGAGCGGCACAGGTCATGGATCGCACATAGTCTTGCCGGAAGCCGCGTTCAGTATCAGCGGCGACGTTACGTTCTACGATGCGCCGACCGATACTGGGAACACTGTTAGCCGGGGCTTTTGTCCGACGTGCGGCAGTGCCGTGTACTCAACCAACTCCGGCATGCCAGGCATGGTCTTTCCAAGAGCGTCCAGTCTGGACGACCTCGAGGTATTCAAGCCGCAGATGAATGTTTACGCGCATCGCGCGGCGTCCTGGGACAAACTCGATCCGAGCGTGCCATCGTTCGACGGCATGCCGCCATCGGAGGATATGCCGAGCACCCAAGAATAGGATGTAACACATTGCGCTTGTAATCTGCACTGAACGGAAGTTCTCCTCGAAGGTCTATCATACGGTTATGGTCGGCGATGTACTCCCTTGGAGTGTGTCGCCGCGCCGTTTTTGAGCGAGATCACAATGCAGGATGTGCAAGCTGCAAAGCGGCTTTATAAGCGCCTCCTATCGTACCGATGTCCAAAATTGCGCGATAGGAACCGCTCAAACTAGCCGATTGCATCGAGAAACTGGGGGAACGTAGGCGGGTCTAACGCTAATCCTTGGCTTTGGATTTTGACATGCCAGAGAGGCGCTTGTGCAGCGCTTGAAGATACTTCCGATCGGCCGTTGTAAAGTCGCCTTCCTTGATATCGTCCTTGTACCCCTCGAGTTCCTCCCGCAATTCGCTCGAAGTATCCTTACGGGCGAGCAGCCGCTCAATCAGCTTGGTAT